>Ga0116229_10000952_pt1 | contig 43128 bp, 38 predicted proteins | sample S1TSphgellanicum_3_FD_87313 | JGI IMG/M metagenome (GOLD analysis project Ga0116229, IMG submission 87313) | Host-associated microbial communities from peat moss isolated from Minnesota, USA - S1T2_Fc - Sphagnum magellanicum MG | ecosystem: Host-associated > Plants > Peat moss > Unclassified...
AGAGATAAGTAGGTAGGTATGTGCATTGCTTTGTAGGTAGATAGAGAGATAAGTAGGTAGGTATGTGCATTGCTTTGTAGGTAGATAGAGAGGTAGGTAGGTAGGTTTGTTTTGGGTGAGGTGTTGGTTTGACGCTTAACTGGTGGGTAGGTGGGCGGGGGCGGGGAGGGGCGGTGGAGAGGGCAGTTGAACACTCCATTATCATAACTGCGATCCCATGGTTATGTTTGTTGCTCTCGTTTAGACTGCTGCCGCCGCCACTGCACTCCTCTCCCTGCATGCATGCCCCCGGGTCCACCCGCCATCGCCATCGCTACTCGAAGCTATCAGCTTGTTTGTTTGTTGCTTGCTGTGCTTCTGTGCTCCATTTTGGCTTTACACCTTCTTTAACAACAGTCGCTAGTTTACGATCCATCAAGCTTTTGCCCTTTTGCTGCTTCAATTTTTCTTCAATCTCGTACCTCGATTGGCTTCTTTCTTGTCATGTCCTTCTTTGTTGTCGTTGTTGAGAATGCTGCTTTTTTTCTTACTACCTCCATTGCAATAGAATTCTTTTTGCAGCTGCCGGAATATATTATACAGCTTCAAAGCAAGAAAGAAAGCTTTCTCGGCCTTATTTTGGTTTTGGTGGAGTTGTTAGTACAAAGTCTTTCTGTTACTCTCGTTTGTTTGCTTGTAGCCTCTTCTGGCGTAAGAAACGAAATGAGTTTCTGAGGAGATTTGAGGTGACAGTGTAGTAGTGCACTTGATTGATGATGCTTTAGGATTATAGTCTTCCTTTTGGCAGTTCACCGGAAGCTCGCTCTGATCGTTGTTGTTGCGACGCAGATCTTCGTCGTGTTGTTGCTGTGATACAGATCTTCTTCCTTCGTGTTGTTGTTGTGATGCAGATCTTCTTCGTGTTGTTGTTGTGAAACAGATCTTCTTCGTGTTGTTTGCTTGCTGTGCCATAGTTCGAGGATTTTCTTTTTTCTTCCTGATTTTCTGAGCTTGGGAAAAACTGCTTGGAATCAATCCCTAGAGACTGTTTTGCAAAGAGAAGATAGCATCTGACACGCACAGAGAGGGTTTGTTTGAGCTATGGCGTCATCACGTGCACCATCAGCGCCATTGCCTTTGGTCCCCGTTGAAGGCTTTGGACTCAAAGGAAGCCTAAGAGATGGCGTACACTTCTTGGACGCCTCAACAATCGTGTATGTTGCAGGGCATTGTGTCATACTCAAGGATTGCAGGGACAAGAAACAGCGCGTGATCGTAGGCACTCCTTCCATGTATGGCATCTCTGCCTTGGCTGTGAGTACGAGTAAGAAGTTCATCGCCGTGGCAGAAGTAGCTCCACCGACCAAGATTCCAGGAACCGTGGAAGAAGAAAATGCCTCCAAGGCGGCTGCAGCAGCAGCACCAGCTGCTGCAACACTCACAACAGCAGCAACAGGAGGTGCCAAGAACCCGATGATCAACATTTACACACTCCAGTCGCTCATCAAGAAGAGGTCCTTGACAACAACGCGGTTTGGCTCCAGAGAAATTGTATCAATGTGCTTCTCAGCAGATGGCAGAATGCTTGCAGCTCAGGGTGGAGCACCAAACTGGAAGCTGCTTTTGTGGGATGTTATGGCGACCAAGGTTGCTGCCTCCATCAGGAGTGTGGATGGAACAGTTGCTTACCAGGTCAGGGTTTTTTCTCTCCTGGTTAGGTTCTTTCATGGTTAGGTTTTTTCTCTCATGTTCCTCCTCCTCCTGTGGATCTGTTTAACATTGCAATTGTAAGACCTGAATTCAATTCCAATGTAGTTTCATTTGCTTCAGTGACATGCAAGATTCTTCTGAATGAGCTTCTTCAGGTGAGATGCTGCCCAGTTGATGAATCCTTAGTCACAGTAGTGGGCGATGGATTTGCGAAGACATTCAAGTATACAGACTCAAGTTTCAGGCCTGTGACTACTGATGTTACCAACCAAGAACCTCATCAGGTTTTGTGCCATGTTTGGTTGCCCCCTCCTTCTGAATTGGTGGCCAAGCACAAGAGCAACAAGAGCCAAGACAAAGGTAAAGAGAAAGGCACATCTGAGCACAAGGACAAGGACAATGAGAAAGATGACAACAAGAATGAAAAAACTACCAATGAGAAAGCAGACCCATTATGCTGTATGTACTCTTTAAGCTCTGGGGAGCTGCTGTATGTTGAAGATGGGAAGGTAATCCTCTACCGAACCCATTTTCTGGGAAGCATTTTTGCATCAAGCTTCAAGAACAGTAGCACATTCTCTTTTGCACACCTGAGTTTTTTGTCCTAATTTTTCTCATCTCCACCAGTTTGGAGGAGAAAGTTAGAGCTTGACAACTCTGCAATCGCCTGCATGGACATTTGGCTCAAACACTGTAGGTGTTTTCCCTGGTTGACATTTTCCCAACTTGGAAGGCTGATCTGTAGGTGGCTTCAACAATCACCCAAAGCAGTGGGAGCAGGGTAGGTGTTGCAAACGTTGCAATGCAATGTTCAATTGGATTCATCTGTGGGGAAGATGGATATGTTTCCATTTATGAATATGAAGGAGCAAAGAAGAACTACAGGAAAGTTCGGTCAATCAAAGTGGATGAGAGCAGAGCTCAAGTCTGTGGATTAGCTTTGTCACCTGCTGAGGATGTGTTGGTGTGCACCATGGCCAACAATACTCTCACCTACTTGCCTTATCAACAACTCTACTTCCTTTCAACTGACTCAGTTCCAAAGGAAGTGGTTGCTGAGGTAATTGTTGTTGTGCCTCTGGACTACTTCTATGATCTGCTTTGATCTCAAGTCACAATGAGCATTACATGGTTGTGGATTGCAAGCAATGTTGCATTCTTGTTTTTTGAGCAAAAGGATAGGGATTCACATTATGTCACCTGCAAGTAAGTCTCTCCACTCAATGTGGGGTTGGAGCAGACATATCACCAAGCAGAAATCACAGGCATGGATATATGCCTACTCAAACCTTTTGCAGTTTCATGCAGTAAGGACATGAGTGTGCGGGTCTGGAATTATGTGGAGCATTGCTGTGAGATTGTCAAGTACTTCCCATCTGAAGCTCTTTCCATCTCCTTGCACCCAACTGGTACCCAGTCCATCTTCCTTACTTTTGTTTTGCCATATGTTGACCTGGACATATGTTTGTCTTCAAAATTGAGAATCCCTGTAATGCTGCTTGCAGTAATAATGTAGTGTGAAACACATTATTTTCCTGTGGAGTCTCTTTGTATTCATGATTCTATGTGTTCCTGATCCACAAGTCATGGTATGGACAGTTTCACTCATGGAATATGAGATTGCAGGGCTCTATGTGGTGGTTGGGTTTCCTGAGAGCATGAAATTGTTCAACATGCTGGTGGATGACTTGCAATTATGGAGGGAATTCCCAGTCATCAAGAACTGTGCTATATGTGCCTTCAGCACTGGTGGGCAGTACTTTGCAGCTGTGAATGGCAACAATGTGCACATTTTCTCAACTTACAATGGTCTGAACATAGGCACCTTGCGGGCTCATGTCAACCAGGTAGGTAAACTGGCATATAAAACAAATATGTCTGAGAGGAAGACACCTGGGTCCAGGCTGGTCTATACAATGAAGTGATATGTGTTTATGTGTTTAGGTGCAGAGCATCTGGTGGGCACATGATGATTTCAACATTGTGACATCAGGCATGGATGGGGCCATCTATGAGTGGACAGTCAAAACCTTCAAGCGGAAGAGAGAGAATGTCATCAAAGGTTGCATATACACATGTGCGATTGGTTTGAAGAACTCAAGATGTTTTTATGGAGTTGGTTCTGACCGCAAGTTGAGGGAGCTGGATGAGATGCAAGTCCTCAAAGTTGAGTCCTGCTTGACTTGCTCCTGACTTTCTTTGTGGCAATTTGTCAACTGTGAAGACACAAGCTTGTTGATCCATCATGGGCTCCTGCTTCTGTTCACAGAAACTTGGTTGTATGGATTGGGCACAGATCTTTGAGAGCAATGTTGCCCTGACACAAATTGCAATGTGTGGTGGAGGTGCTTTGCTATTTGCTGGAACAGAGACTGGCGCGATCAGGGCCTACTCTTACCCCTTAACAGGCATGCTCCTACTGTTCATGGAGTCATCATGTACCTCTCTCTCACTTCAGTGCTTTCTGTCACAAAGACACCTGTATGTTCGTATCTTAAGGTGTCAGGTTGCTATTTTTCTTGATTTTCTTAGTACAGGGTGAAACTGATTGGCTCTACCTGTAGAACCGCAGGAATGTTTTGTGAAGTGAAAATAAGTGCAGCTCCAATAATCAAGCTATGTGTGAGCAGCAATGAGACTCATCTTGTGTGTGCAAGTGAGGATGGATTGACAATGGTGTTGAATGTGCGTGATTTTCCAACAAGTCCTCGAGACACAATTCCTGGTCCTTGGTGCCATGAAGCACTTATTACAAAGGATGACCTGGAAGAGTTTAAATCACATGTTGAAGACCTGAAAACAAAGGTACTCCATGCAGTGCTATCATGTCCAGAAGGCCTACCTTCCCAGTTCTTCTGGTTTTGCAGTGCATGCTTTATTCAGGATGTGCAGGATACTACAAGTATGAACATGGGTGATGCATGGATGTAACTCTGAATCTTGAGCAGCAGGCAGAATGCCAACTCAATTGAGGGAAAAAGGGGAAGGTTGTGAAGGTGGTGTTGCTATTCATAGTGGAGGTCTTCGCAGAATTGAAATGGGTAACCTCTGTCCTCCACTATGGTTGACAAGTTTTTGATCAGCAGGAGTGGTGATGGCAGATGATTGAGATGCAATCAAACTGTGAGTACCAGCTTAGGATAAAGGACGAGCTTGTGGAAGGGCAAATCCAGGAGCTGCAAGATCAATTTGCCCTAAATCTAGAAGATGCTCGTGTGAAGCATCAAGAGCTTTTCATGGATAAGAATGAAACGGTCCTTTTCCTGATCTTCTGTTCAATGTCACATTGAGAGTATTCAAGGTTATTTCCTTGTGTTGCACCAGCCGCCCTTTTGAGTTGCAGTCATATTCCACTGAGGAGGAAGGGGATAAGGCCTGCAGGAGTTGAAGCTGATGAAGAAACAGATAGAGACAGAGGAGAACCATGCTGAGCACCAGAAGCACATGGAGGAAGCATATGTTAAAAAGATGCTGGTAGAAGATGCCAGGTGAATTCCTTTCTATTCTGCAGTAGTATAATGAGTTTTGTAAACAAAAAATTTGAGACCTCTACAAGTATCAAAACTCCTAGTCTATCATTTTCTGAAACTTAGATGTATGATTCATATGTCTATACAGGTTTCAAGAACTAAAACGGTCAAAGGAAGTTGAGGCAGCAAGCTGGGTCCAGCGCATGGCAACAATGAACATGGCACATGAGCGTGCTCTTCAGGTACCCAGGATAGGTCACTCATTATGTGCTGTGCTATTTAATTTGCATAGCAAGATTGGAAATTCTCAAGTATGCTGAGTCTCTGACATCGAGTGCAACAGGAGCTTATAGAGGCCTATGAAGTAAAGCTAGAGGACCAGGAGGTGGTAATTAAGAACCTGTACACAGATAAGGAGCAGCTCCACCTTGATTTTGCAGAGGTTAGGAAGCAGCAGGAGGATGATACTGACACTGAGATTGAACAGCAGAAAGCTGAGTAAGTTAATGTTCTTTGTGGTTTCATTTCCATTCACACCTTAACTTGCTGTATCTGCAGTTATGACAGGGTGTTCACAAGATGAGCAGTGTGTGAGCAGTCCTGTGTTCACTGATTATTCACTGCAATGTATGTGAAGAGATGATAGTGAATGCTGGGTATGGGATTGGAGGCTATATACAGGTATGAGAAACTGCTTGACCAAGCCAATAGCACAGTCCGTCAAGTTATGGGGGAGAATGGCATTTTGAAAAAAAAGTTCCTTGAATTCCAGCGGGACCTTGATATGGCTCAAGATGATTTGAAGGAGATGAGTGACCAAAAGAAGGAGCTGTATGACATCATTAGCTGCTGTGAACGTGACATTCGGTATGAGCCTGCTCTGCTTTGTTTTTTTGGCATATGGGGCCTAGCACAGCACTGACTCGAAATGAAGACACTATGCAGTCACATTTGTGTTCGTATCCTGACTGGCCTGATTTGACATTTGTTTCATGATGATTCAGAACATTGCAGAAAGACATGTATGACAGAGAGGACACAATTGATGAGAAGGATCTGCGGATTTATGATCTCAAACGAACAAATCAGGTATAGAATGTTCAACTTCAGATCCTGCTATTTTTACCTTGAGCTTCTCTTGGAAGGATGCAATCTGTCAACCAAACAGCCCCCTGTTTCTGTATGACCAAGTTAAGTTGTATCCTCTAAATCCCACAGCAAGCTCAACACAACAAGGGGCAGAATTCAAACTACCATGATGATCTTCACATCCTTTACATTTGGGAAAACAGGAGCTGGAGAAATTTAAGTATGTCCTTGACTTCAAAGTGAAGGATCTCCTGAACAAAATAGAGCCCAGTCAGCTTGAAGCCAGGCACTGCAAGGAGCGGATGCACAGAATGGAAAAAGAGCTGATGAGGTTTCATCTTTTCATGATGTCTCTCAAATGCCTTTTAGTGGCAAAGATCCTTAGCACATTTTCTCAGGAAACAAAGATGGAAGTGTTCTATTCCAAGCATTGGTCAAGAACAACTGAAGCACATATTGAAAATTTGCTTCATTGGATTTGAAAGTTTATTAGTTGACAAGTGTGGGTCATATGTCAAACAGGAATCATGAACATGCTCAGGGCAAGGAGGTGACAATGACAAGGATGAAGGCAAAGTTGAATACAGCAATTCATGACAAACGACGGCTCACTAGTGCCAATGTCAAGCAAGAAGGCATCATGAAGCGGTTCCAACTTGACTACTATGAACTTGCACAGCATATGGAGGTACTTTTGTTTTCTGTGATCATCTTATAAATAGAGGTATGTGGTTGAGGGAGATGAAAAATTGTCATTTGTTCAGTTAGAAGCTCGTCATCTTAGGAAGAAGAAAAAAATGAAGACTGAAAATATGATGTCAACTGCAGGATCCTCGAGCCTTACAAAAAGCATGTTTGGAGTTGTATGAGAAGTATGTTGCTGACAAAATCAATATTGCCGAAGTTGATATTCCTTTGCAAAAGGAAAGTTTCCGTCAACGAGACATGCTGGAACGAAAGGTATGACACCAAAAAGTAAAATGAAGGAGGATACATTAATCCATGTTACTTCCTGCATATTGCAATTCTTTGGAAGCAACTTTGATCAACTTGCGTGGGATTGAAGCTGAAAGCCTGGGTATGTCAACTGGTAGGTAAAAGGGTTGCAACATATTGTGAAGAAGCAAATGGAGAAACACCAGCGCAACAACTTACGGTTGATGCAAGAAAATGTGATGCTCATCAAGGAGTCAAATGACCTACGACGAGAAGTTCGCTTCCGATCCATAACTGTCCCAAAGGTCAAGCCTAGAGTTGAGGAAGTGAAGAGATATTCTGTGGAGACTAGAAAGTCTGTGGTCATGGCAACACACATACAAGAGACAATTAAATTGCGAGCCCAAGTTGCAGATCTCCAAGAGCAATTGTCAAATAGCAACATGCGTATTCAGTTCCTGGAGGAACTAGTAGATGACCAAACCGATGCTCCAGTGCACATTACCTCATTTGATCCTTTAGGCCTTGATGTTGGACAGGAGCTCAATTTCCACCAAAAGGGTATGCCAGGCACAACTGCTGAGGTGATAGCTGATGGCACTGCCATTGAGGATGACGAAGAAAGTTCATAGGGGAAGAAGACTGACAGAAATGGATCAGAGGAATCCGATGAACATGGGATGCATGTCCTTTTGAATCTGTCCAACAGACACTACGACAAGGACACAAAACACTGGTCCTGCATACATCTGGATAGTTGTAACTCACCTATGATGTTCATGACCAAGTCAGATAATAACGGAAACATGGCAGAGGTACCAGGATCCTGAAAATTTGGACACCTACAGCTGCTCAGGAACAAGGGTGGAGAGGAGACACTAATTGAACTGAAAGAAGCAATCCTGGGCAGTTCATTTGTCCTTCTAGAACAATAGATACTAATATTAATCCCAGACCAAAGACCAGACGATAGAGATGTTGCAAGGCCTAGAGCATAACTGCAATTATGACAAATGTCACCTCAAGTTAGGACCTAATGTGTAAGTCACATTTGTGCTTGCATAGAGCAGTGCATTCCAATTGAAGAAAATCCTCATAACTGCTTATGCTTGAGGACTTTATAAGTGCAGCTAGTTTAGCACCTATTAGTCTCAATCAACTGACTGGCACTAGACTCAAATTGCTGAGAGTGAATAAATGTAGAAAGGACTTGGTGTCCAAATTTTTATGAAGAGTGAAGAAAACAAGTTATCTGACAGCAGTCACCACATTTTCCATCACACTCATTTGTCCTTTTCATGTCGTGCATCTTGATTTCCCTGCTGCAACTCATTCTGCACATTATCTTCAGTCCTCAGTCAAAGTCCATATCTGGTATCTCTACTCTGATATGTCTTACTGGCTTCCAGGAACTTTCAAACTAGGATCCAAATAGCAACATGCTTGGTTCCTATGACCAGACAAACCAATTCTCACACATTGTGTTGTCATCAACCTGATCCAACATTTCAACCAGCTCAAATGACGGTAAAATACAAACTTGCATCATTCTTGCTGCAAAAAGCACACACATTTGCTGCATATCTGATTTGACGTGCTAACACCAGACCGATACATATTCGTACACAGCATAGTTTTAAGTGCGTCTTGATAGTTTTGTTCAAAATGGACATGGTGATGAGGAAAGGTCACCCACAGGTTGAGGAGAGCCATCTAACACCTGTTGCAATGTGGATATCTGCTCCTGTTGCTGCTGAATGATCTGTACCATCCAGATTCAATCCAACAAGGTGTCAAATCAGCCAGAGGTGCATACATTGAACTCCAAGTACCTAATTTTGCCATCTCTCTACAAAACAGCATGTACAAGATGGTGGAAGACTATGAACTATCAGAGTCCTGCTTTTGACCACAGCCTCATAGATGCAAAAAAGGAGGGAGATAATGCTGCCAAACTCACCCACACTGTCTGCAATGTAAAATAGACCCTATTCCCTGATCACAGACACTGCATATACTACCCCTACTCAGTGTAGGCCAGACCCCACTATACCTGCACGTTGAACAAAAGATGAACATAAGCCATCAGTACAAGCTGGACATGACAACTGATCTGAAATAAAACTGCACAGAAGCTAAACAGGTACAGCATGAACATGACTTAGACAAGGCAGAAGAGAAGCTTACTTCTTGTTGTTGAAGCATTTGTGGCTGCTGGGTCACTAGTGAAGCTGGAATGTTCTTTGACAGGTCTCTCAGCAACCCCTGCAACCCAAACCATGCATAGAAACACAGAAATGATGTACATTCCACATTTCAGCTAAAGATTATATGAAACTCTCCCTTTTAGAGATGGAGTGAAAACAGTAAAGCCATTCAGGACTCAGACATAGACCTCACCTTATTGGCCCACATTAAGCCACATGCATTACACAAGGTTCGTGGTCCTGATGGTCCTCGGCGCATCATTGGGGTCAACTTCTCCCCTATACCACAATGCACACACCTGTCCCATCAAGAGAGTCTAATGTCAGCACCCCTAAACATCCTATTCAAGCCCAAATTCTCTTCTGCAGAAGAGGCTTTCCAACTATAAGACTGACATCTCCTAATGCATCTTCTGAACTTCAGCAGTCAGCAAGTCCACAGTAGCCTCCTCAACATATTTCTAACAGCCAAAATATCTGTAAAAGTCTCCTGACTCCTGCAGATCACTAACTGGAACCTTTGGAACATTCAAGAGAATCTTGATTACTGGGACACTCTGAATGATAATGGAGATAATAGTAGCTGTAACTCAGGACCAAAATGGAATAACATAAAGACAGCACATACATAACTTCTGCCTGCATGCCCACAGGGCCTGCACCCTGAGCTGGAACTGCAGTGCCATCCCAATTAGCAACAGCTCCAGCCTCCCCGCCCAGAGCTCGTGCCGATGCAAATTGACCCTTCTTGCGCTGCATCCTGCATAATGCATCCACAAATAGGCTAATCTGATCAGTTCTCCCCCTTTCCTCACCTTCATAGTTCTTAGCTGAATACAGACCAACATATTTTCCCAGTTTTCTCAAAAATCACATTTTGTAAAACTGACTACCTTTGGGCAACCTCTGCACGCACAGTGTAGCGGATCTTTTTATCAAAGCAGCGCTCCTTGCGCTTCTCACGGAATCTTGTCAGAGATGCTAGCCTATGTGGCATGTCCATGCGTGCAGGAAGCTCTGAGAGTCCCTGCTCCCAAACCAACACACCACTTATGTCATCCTTCCATACTTGAAACCTTTGTGCATGGCCAAAGTAATGCAATATCTCTCCATCTTCCAAACCACCCCAAAGAAGGATGAAAAGTTTGCTGCACCTTGTGATGATGGTGGTAGGACATATTGACACCTGACATGCCAGGTGGAATCTCGCGGCCTCCCAGTAAAAGTAGCACAGCTTGAACCTGCTTCACCAAACATGGAACACCTTTGTCTCAGAATTTATGCAACTCTTTGTTTCCAATTATACTGCCAATCTGTACAGCCCACAAGAAAGATCTTACAGTTTACTTTCATTAGGACAATCATTACCTTCTCAGGAGGAACTGTGTCGAACACATATACTTCACTCTGATAAGAAAGAGTGAGCTGTGTGGAGCGTTGAGAACGCACAGAAAGGGGTTGGGGAGGCCCCTCGTCTGGACCTCCATCAGAATGCATCACGGCTTCATCCAACCCTTCTTCATCACCAGGGTCATCATCATGCTCACGTGTTCCAGCTCCATTCTCCTGACCGTGATGCATTCCATGTCCATCATGTACATGCTGTCCATGCCCCCTATCTGAGTCGGCCTGTGCCTTGCTGTGGGCTTGAGTCTCTGCTGTGGCATCTGCATTAGGTTGTGCATGACCATACACATCATACCCATGGGAGTGATGCAATTGAGGATGTCCCAGATCTATGCCATGGGTTACATTGTGTGGGTGTAGCCCTATTTGATGTCCACGTAAGGGTTGGGTATGTGCAAGGTGATCTGTATCTGACATCCCACAAATTGTCTCCTTACAGAAACCAACAATCTGCCTCCTGTGCCTGTCTGCTCTCAACACTCAAATACTCACCTCCTGTCCAAAAAATTACACTTTGGGCCTAAAGGAACATGTTGCTGACGCACCAAGTTTCACACTGAAGAAAAGTACATCTTGGTGCCTGCTAAACTCGCTTGTGTCAAAAGGATGGCCATCTTCCCCAAAATTCTCTGACCATTTGATTCTGCTGCGCACCATTGAGGGAAAAAATATCACCTACATAAGACTACATAAAATCTCTCAACTACAGAAATTATCACCTTGCCAAACCATACCTCATGATGTCCTCCTGGTTCAAGAGATTGATAGGGAATCAAGACAAGACTTGCGTGTGGGGCATTTTCTTTCCTTGGGTCATACTTTACAAAGCCCTAGAAGAGCCAAAAACAACAGCCACAGTCCGCCAAGCATCTCTTCCAAGGTCAAAAGACTTGAGTTGTCATAAAGAGAAAGAATGTTGAGAACCCTTCTTGACATAAAGACAATGTTTGAAAAAAAACTTAATCATAACAACCACAGCACTAATTGAATTTTCTTAACTCAATTTTTTGCCAATCCATTCTTGCACATCTACCTAGAAATCTTGTCTTTGAAGAACGGGTTATTACTTGGCCCATTTACTCTGGACATCACATCACCATACATGGCTATTACAAGCACCTGGAACCATCCAACCCATGTGATGCACATCCTAAACGTCTTGATTTGCCACACTGCTCATCAGGCATGACTGTAACTCTTGACCACAAAATCCGCAGTGTCTTGCAAGGTACACACAACACAACTTCACAATTGACTCCCTGGTTCACTTACCATCCCGCCCCCCTAAATTCTCCCCTAAATTCCCAGCACATCATCCCCACGAAATCGATGAAACTATGAAGCATTGGAATGGAGCACACAATACATCAAAACCCGCCAAACACATCCTTTCTAATCCCCCCTAAAAAGCTCCTCATGAATTGCAGACAAAAACAAACAGGCCAAAACAGAAGAAAAGACAACATTTTAATTTTTCTTTTTTCTTTTTTCTTTCAAAAAAAAAGACACAGTAAAAACTCCTCCTGATGAATTGCAGAGAAAAACAAGCAGAACAAAAGACAATTTTTTTCTAATTTTTTTTTTAAAAAAAGAGACAGAGGCACAGATAGAGACACGCAGAGAGAGTGTGTGCATTAGACAAAGAAGAATCAGAAGAAGAAGGACGGAAGAGAAGAGGTGTGTACCTGACGGTCTGTATTGCGGAAAATCTCTCCACCGAGGAAAAGCTGAAGAGAAAAAATCGCCACGATTAACTCAAGAAAAAAAGAGACAGCACAGATTTCGCTCACGGGAATGCAATAATAACGAGAAAGCGTGCGGTAAAAATGGCAGAGCAGAGCGCGCATACAAGAAGAAGAACAAGAGCGGAGAGAGAGAGAGAGAGAGAGAGGAGAGAGAGAACTCCGTCGCCATCGCCATGGCTGCTTTGTTGCTTTCCTGGACACCCGATTCGTGTAGGATGGATGGATGGAAAGTGATTAGTTTTCTGTTGGGATCCAGTACTTCCCTAGCTAGCTAACCATGGTTGTGAGATGCTCAGTTGCTTCATTTACTACCTACCAACCTACGCCAAGGTAGGTAGTGAAAACAACGCAAAGGTTTATTATACCTTCTACAAACTATCTACATACCTAGTAGTCGCCAATACCCTACTTACCTATCTACCTACCTATATATAGGACCTACTTCTTATAGAATGGGTTACCAAGGTAAAACCAGGTATATTAACTATTGGGTAACCAGTCAGTTGAGCGTTCATCCACAACTGAGCCATAATGGACATCCAATGGATGATGGTCCGCTGGATGATTCACTCTGGTCGTAACTTACTACCTGTTGAATACCTACGACCAAACTAGTTAGTAGTTAGTACCGACGTTTTGGTATGCGTACGGTATAGTAAAAGGGTACTTTTTCCTTTTCTTTTCTTTTCTTTTCTCTTTCTTTTGCTTTCTTTTTGTGCCCTTTTTCTTTTATCTTTTATTCTTTTTGGTTTCTTTCACACGATGATGGAGTCGACAACGTTTTTCTTTTCTTTTCTTTTTTCTTTTTTCTTTTGGTGGATTTTCGCAACTCGGTGACTCAAAATTATAGGCACTAAAATAAGAATATTCTTTTTTAGGTTCCTTATTTAAAAGGCCAAAGATGCAAAATTTTCAAGAAAAAAGAAATTATTTTCTTTTTGAGAAAATTATGTGGACTATCTTTTTTGTTTTGAGGGCAGTTTGTGACTGTATTTCAACTACATTTTTTTTTATAAGTGTACGTAACACCACGGCCATGGGCATTACTGGAATTAGGGTGAACTGGATTCTGGTAATGCTCATAGCCCAAGGGTGTTTTACACATGGCGATTCACTGTGACCTTTTCAACACGTTGGTGCATTCCATAACAAATTATGCCTGTGAGATTTGGGTGGACTCCAAGAAAATAAAGGTTATTGAAGTAGTGTATTGAAGGTTCCTCAAGTCCCTACTCGAGGTGCAAAAAACAACCAGCACGTCCATCGTGCTGGCAAAATTTGACAAATTCCCCTTTGAACACTTTGCATGGGGACAAGCATTGTTGTACTATAATTGTGTGAACACGGTCACTAAAGACCGCATCTTAGGAAAGGCATGGGAAGCCCAGCTCACTATGCTTGTTACAAGAAAGAAATGTTGGGCTGGATTTGTGAAAAAATGGCTACTCCAAAACCAGCCCCAAGAGGTGGTAGGTTTTCTACCTCCGGCTCAATCACCGCTAGAAACGACACTTCAGCTTGCAACGACCCATGCGCTCTAGGCGGGGACTACTGAACTACCGTTAGGAATAGTTCCTAGGTCAACGCACATACATCCGACCTGTTTAGCAAGGCTAATGCAACCAGTTGGTGGTAGATATACAACGAAAGGCCCGATCAACCAGGAGGTTGGGACCCCACCCCCTTTAGGTTTTCCCCACACAATGTTGAATGTAAAAAGGGTGAAGGATAATATGTGACTAACTTTCATTAAAAAGTTCTTTACCAACCATGAGATTAGGACCAGCGTGCAAACAAGATACTTGCGTTTTAAGGGTATGTTGTATGAAAGCAAAAGATACTTGTGTGACATCAACTATGTCCAGCTGCGAAAAGCTCTGGCCCGGTTTCGATGTGGCAACATGCAGCTTGAGGCAGTGCTAGGTGCGTGGAAAGGCGTGCCATACGCAGAGAGGCTTCGTCAAAGCTACGACTTGGGGAAGGTAGAGGATGAAGAACACTTGCTCTTTATCTATCCAAATACACAGAAAGTTAGGGAACGCTTTTGTTCGACCTTACCCCTCACCCACACGAACACTCTTGCTGAACTCATGCAAACTACAAACACGGTCGCCTCGACCAAATTTGTGGCATGCTGCCAGTACCAGAGGACAATCTGTCCCCCATGATCTACCTTTTGTCTAATGGACTTTCTAGTCCCAAACGGACGTAAAATTGTAAACAATAAACAAATTCTTCTAATTTTTAGAATTTTAACATGATATCCTTTGGGTATTTTGTGGGGGTACCCATAGGGTATCATGAGGAAAAAATTAAAAAATGACACTAAACATATCATAGGGGGGGAAAAAAAACACCTACCTATAGAGTGAACATTTCGTTTTTTGATATTCACCTAGAGGTTCCTACAAAACAAAAGGCCCCTCAAGATACGGAACCTTACACATAATGTGTCATCCTTGTGTTGGTCACCCTATTTTGTAAGCATATGGTCACATATGCCATCCTTTTGTAACTAAGAAACTTTAGTTATTTATTTGGGATTTTATATTGAGCTTTGAAAAAATGATATTTAGGGACATGAATTTATTTCTTCATGGTTCAAACATAATTTGAAATTTGTTTTTCACAAACTTAAAGTCATACACAACTTACTAATGTGAATTTCATGCACAGTTTTGCAAATATGAAATCTTCATTGGTGGTAAAAAAAATTTGGTTTGTCAATTAATCGGTAATATATAGTATACCTTGACCTAAACAATACAATTGCAAATAAGTAAAATTCAATAATGAATTTCCCTTGTAAAGAATTTTCACTTGGTTTTTCGACATTTTCTTTCACTAAACTAAAACCCAAAGACTTCTAGACTTGGTTTCTTTTTGTTTTGAAAAAATTAGAACAAAAAATCATATTAATAACTACACATTAATACTTTCGACAATGAAATGTAAAATGTGAAATGTGACCTCATGCAGAACAGTCAAGACAGGCCGGTTTGGCTCCAGCAAAAGTTCTTTTGGCCCTAGAGCCTTGCATAGTTTGGCAAGGCTAGTAAAAGGCACAGCAAAGCCTAACACTTACCAGAGAAGAATGTAATAAATATGATCTGACTGCTGCTCCCTGTTTTTGATTGGCCAATCATAATGATTGGGCTAGGTAGTTTGCTTTTAGTAATCTCTCACGTATTTGCGGTCTCAGTTTTAATTTTATGGGTGGGTTTGGAAAAAAACTAAACTTGGGTCCTTTGGGTATTTTTTCAAGCGCACCTCTTTGAGTGGGCTCCATGAAAATAGTGACAGCCCATGAGTTCCAAAAATTCCTAGTCACTCATTTATGATGTTTTATTAATGTTTATACAAAAAAATTAAAAGCAAAGTTGGAGGAATTTTTTGATCCCCCTCTCCACAAAATTATTGCCCCTTAAACTCTAAACACAATAATAAAAAAGGATCATTTTTTTCTCTACTTATTTTTTTTAAGGCTTTCAAGGTGTTGAAGCTCTTTGCATTATAGTCGTTTGTTGATAGTTCAATTTTCTTTTCTTTTTTTTCATAATTTTTTTCCCCAACCATGAAAAGTGATCCATATGATGGAGATTACTCACAATCACAAGGGTGAAATCAAAATTTTTAAGAGACATGGGCCACCCTTCCATGATTGAAATTTAAATTCATGAACCTTTTTTTAAAATGTCCAATTGTAATTGTAGTGCATCTCACTTGGTAAGAAAAAATTCACAACCTTCACATACAAGGATCTCTTATAGTGACAAGAATGTAAAAACAATTGAAGAGAAGCGCCTAATTTTGTTCTCACAACATTTTGATTTTGTGGACAAAATAAAGGAGATTGTGAAATCAAAGAAAAAGAATAAACCATGAGAAAATCATGTGTTTGTTCTTTGGTCCCAAATTGGGTTTAACAAATGCCCTTAGGCATGATTCACAGTTTTCCCATGGTTTGATCCAAAAGTGAGGTTTCATGAGGTTCTACAGGCCATGACCCAAGCGTTCTAGTGTAAACCACCCTAAAGGGTCATAATGAAATGTAATCTATAAAAGGATCTAATAAGCAATTGTGATGGGAAGGGCTGCCAAATGAGGACTATTTTCAAGTTGATGAAATTTTAGAATTTTAAATTTTTTAGTCTCCAAATTTTTTAAGAAAAATCTTTTTTTAATTGCCAAAATCTATCCTATTTTGCAAGTGGTAGTTAAAAATATGGAAGGATGCTAGATTTTTTTTGAGTTTCACATTTTGTTATCACCAAATTTGGCTAAATTGTATTATGAATGATCACAACTTTGATTAAATCATAAAATTCGAAAAAAAAAAAAAAAAGCAAACAAACAAACCTTGAGGTTAAGTCTCACAACAATATATATTATAATACCTTGGCAACCTTGACCTAGTGATATTATTTTCAGAAATGTTAAAATTTTCAAAAGAACTAAAAAATAAGTTTGCAAAGGATTTATTTATTTATTTATTTATTTAAAAATCTTAGGAAATCAATTTTTTTCAACGTGGAATCTTGAAAATAAACTAACTATTCAACACTAAAATGTTGAACTTGCCATGTTACTGCAGTGTCAAGGATATTCATACTTTGGAGTGTCTACCCAAGTTAACTACTTGTAACCACGAATGAATTTAACTTCTCCCATAGAAATGTTTGTACCAAAAACTTGGAACCAAAGGTTATTTGCTTATGAAAGTTTTCAAGAACCCAAAACCAGAGGTTCTTTGATTTTTGAAATTTTTACAAAAATGGAACTAGAGTTAATTATGCAATCATATTGGTTTGTACCCATGAGTTGGATGATAGAGTAAAGGCATCCACAAAGACAATAATACTCAGGAGCAGAACATTGGGTTTCATAGAACCTGAGGATGGGAATCAAAATATGCAATAGAATTGTGCCAAAGATAAATAACAAATTTCTTTCTCACCTCAAGAGGATTTGAGTTTTTTCTAGTCTTTTGAGTTTTGCATGTGGTTACTTAGGAACCTACATATGTTATGAAATACCTAAGGAGTACTCAAGGAATTACACAAAGCCTAACTAAGGGTTTAACTAAGGATTTTCGAAGTTAGGAGATACCTAGGGATTACTTAGAGGGTTACCTAGGGTTGACTCATAGTGCAAAAAGGCACTAGATTGTTTTAGTTAGGGAGCCATCTAAGATAAAGGCTATCAAAAGCTTACATAAGGGACTACATAAGAACTACTTAGAGGGTTACCTAGGGAGACATTTAAAGATCTACCTAGGTTATGGGATATTTAAGAGTTAGTTAGAGGGCTTACCTAGAGCTTAACTAGGGACTATATAGAGAAACAACTAACGGCCTACCTAGGCTATGGGGTGCCTATGGGCTACTTAAAGGATTACATAGAGCCTACTTAGGGGGCTACCTAAGAGCTATCAAAAGTGTCCATAGAAGCTCATTAGGATTTTCTATGTAAACACTTAGGGCCCTACTTAGGTTATGGGATACCTTAAGGCTACTTAACAGGCTGCATATGAAGGTGGCTAGAGATTTCTTGAATCAGGGGTTGCCTAGGGGTTATTTGGGGGCTACTTAAAGCTAATTCATAGTGCAAAAAGGAGTTACATAGGGTAGCCCCTATGTAACATTGTAAGTAATCCCTATGTAACTCCCCTTTGTAAGATTTTGATGGTCCTTATCTTAGATAGCCCATAATTTAAGTAAGCCCTTACATGGCCTTTAGGTAGACCCTAAGTCGCCTCGAGATAGGTCTCTAGGTAGTCCCTAGGTAGTATCTATATAACCCCGCAATCTAAGCTTTCTATTAGCCTTGTCTTATCTAGGTGGATGGGTAAGTAGGTACATAGGCGATGGATGGGTCAGTAATTAGGTAGCTCATAGGTAAGTGTGGTATGGCTTTTCTAACAAATTAGGAGTGTCCCTAACGGTGCCCTGCCCCACCCTGCCCCCCTTAGTATTCATCACATTCAAGATTCAATCTTAGGCCCATTTTACACTAGGAGTCAAGGCCAATGTTCAACTCAAATCAAGCATTCCTATTGGAGCAAAAGTTGAAATCACCTCTCCCAAGGGCTTTCTTTACACTAGGAGTCAAGGCTGAAATAGGAAAAACAAAATATTTTCAATCTGCCCCAAGGTACTAATAAATGCTGAACTTTATTATGGCCTTGTGAAGTTGGCCGCAAGGCTGGAAAAAAGGATACCATCGTATTTGGGAAGCCAATTTGCAACCCTTGGGGCCTATGTTCCAGCATTTATAGGGCCTTGCCTCCATAGACAGGGTCCCTCACATTGGTTTTTATGGTTGTTTGAAACGTGCACAAGAATGACCGGTTTCAGACTGGTGGGAGCAGTGGAACCAGTTTTCTAATCGGAGAGGTTCACACAAAAAGAGATTTTTTGAAATCATGTTTTGCGTTCATGAGTTCACACAAGAGCCACATAAAAAATAATTTAGTTTAGGATTTATTTTTTAAAACAACGAAATTAGGGTTTAAGGAGAAAGCCATAAAATTAGGGTTTAGGGAGAAAGCTGCAAAATATTAAGATTTAAAGTTTGATGCAGAGGCAGTTTGATTTGTTAATATCCGGTCTAGCATTTATTAGTAACTTTTATTAATAACTTTTGGTCAAACAACAAGCCCAAAATGCTCAAAATACATTAAAAGTGCGTTCACACTTGATGTTAGTGACTCTAGTGTTGAGTTCCTTAACACCATACTAGTCATTTAAAACTTAAACTTACTTATGGTGAAGATTTTATGTTAAACTAGCATTCACTTAACATTAAGCTATCGCCCATTTAACATCGGGTGCCACCTAAGATGCCACCTAGATTTTCAATTAACATTGATTTAACATCAAGTGTGAATGCACCATAAGAGGACCTTAATTGTTAAGGCCCCCACCCTGCCCCCACTCAAAAGCAACAATTAAATGTGGCACTGGGCTTAACACAAATAAAATAAAATAAAATAAAACTAAAAAATAATCGTAAGTGTTTTTTAATTGTTTTCAAACTATGATGAATGTTTTTCAAAGAAATGAAAGAGCATTAGATATGGGCATGTGTTGGCTGGTTATTGCTTTTTTTAATAATCGCTGGAAAAGTGTTTTTTTGGGGGATCACAAAGGTTATGAAAAACATCAATGATTTATGCATAAGAAGGATAGATTATCAAATAATCAGTTCACAATCACATGTTATCTTTCTTGCAGGTTATTAGCTGGTTGGAAGGTTTTCTAAAAATTAATATTATAATTAATTTTTTTTCTTTTTTTTCTTTTGATATTTTTTATTGATTGATAACCTACCTGAAGGATAATTGGGTCTTCTAGATAGGTTATTATATTTTTAAATTTTTAATACCATATGATTATCAATTTAACTGATTATTAAAAAATCAGTAACCAATTGGTAGGTTTTGTTATTAATAACTTAACCAGCTGAATAACTGGCTTAAAATTGAAGAACCAGTTTTGACTTGTAATTGTTGTTGAAAATACCAAAGAACTAGTCGAAGAACTAACCCTAAACCCTAACTCTTTACCAGTTTCTTAATAAAAACCAGCAGATTCTTTGAATTTTTTCCTAAACCTAAAAACTGAAGGTTATAACAAAATTAAAGAACCACCCAACACATAGAAAAAAACTTATCAAAGAACTAAAATAAAACCCAAAATCGTCCTGTAATTGGAGAGGGATTTTCCGACCTTTTCTCCCACATAAATTATCTTTTGACAAGATTTGTTTTGTGATCTAGCCTAGCATGTATGTTACAAAGCTGTAAGCCTTGTCTTCAACAACTTGATTGAATGAATCCCCCAGGAGGAGGAGGAGGAGAAGATCAAAAGGTACTATGCAAAATTACATGATACAATCATCCTTCAAATACACTAGACAAAATGTGGTGGGGTTGTCCATTTGTATTTGGGCCATTTTTGTGGATCAAAGTAAGTGTTGGGTGGGGACATGCACAAAGAGGGCATGGTACATGTTTTTGTACAAGTGTTGGAAAATAAATAAATAAATTTTTAAAAAAAATTTGTCTTTTGGCAAATTAGTGGCCCATTTGTAGAGATGGGTGGTGATACTTGCTTACCTTATAGGTAGGGTGTTCTTAGGAATAGAATTTCCATGAACCAATGAGAACTTGTGTCATGGAGTGAAGGAGCCTCCCTTTCTTTCTTGTAATCTATATGGTGATAACAACACTATTTATCCCACTTTGATGTCCATGCCAATAACCTAAGCAGAAATATGTATTAAATATTAGTTAGAAAAGAATTTTTAGGCATCCAATGAGATGAGCCACCACTATGAATTGCACATGACAAGGGTTGTAGCCTTTCTAGGATTTGGAGGATGGGAGCATGGGGAAACTTGAAGGCTTTTTGGCATTGCCTACCAAGGCAAGGATATTGTGTTTTTTAGATTCATTATAGAGTATAGTAGCTTAAGGGATTTTGGCCCCTAGGTAATAAATAATAGGTCTATTTTGATACGAGGATTTTTAAAAGATAATGTTTTGGCTTGTGTTGAAACTTGAGATTAGTTATAGAGTTATGACATCTTGAAGATTTTGGTTTCTTTGTAGAGGATTTTTTTTTGAAGATTTTGCATGGTGAAATATATTTGAATTTCCATAATTCTTCTTTTGCCTTAATGTACTTTTTAATGTAAATGGCAAGGCCACAAGTGTGACACACCCCTTGTTTCTTTTGTTTTTGGGGACTTATGGGCTTTTGTTCTTGTGTATTCCTTACTTTTGTTCCATATGCTTTGCCAAATGTTCCTTATGTTGTTCTCACAATTTTCATCATGTGCCCCATACCTTGTTGCTCCCCTCGCCTGATTTTATGCCTCATTCCTTGCCCAAAGTTTTACTCCTTTTGCCTACAGATCTAAGCAAAATCAAAAAGGTTCAATGCAAACTGCAATGTTTTTTAATTTTGGAAACATATTTTTTGTGATGATGGCCAATGAACAAGGCCCATCACAAGAGAAAGAGGTCTTGAAATTTAGATTCACTTTCAACTGATTAGGTATCACCATATCGTGTTACACATGAACACACTCACGAGTAAGTATGGCCTAGTCCTTGGCAAGGTCCCATTTTGACAAGGGCTTTTCTTTCAAGGGACTTATTGAAAGGAGTTTATTTGATTGATTTTCACGAACCTCATGAGGGACCAAACCACATGTGTTCTTCTAGCTATATATTATCTTTTTGAAAACTATAGGAGGGTAAAATCTTGAATACTCCTAGCTTGCCGGTTGACTTAAATGACTTGAGTGAAAATGGGTTTAGGGTTTAGGAATAGTTGTTGGATTCATTGTTGTATTCATTTCCATAAATTTAATTTCCCAAGTTTCAATCAATATCCACCAACTTGTGGTGTGCTTGACCAACATGAACATGTTTCTTGATTTTATCTTTTTCAGAAAGGCTAGCATGAATTTTGTAAAATTGGATTAAAACCGTTACAACTATAGGTTTTGAACAAAATGTTTGCATGTGATTCATGAATAATTGAGATATTAATTACATGCTACTATTTGAACTATTCCATCAACTCTTTTTGATGTTCTCATGGTCCTAATTGCAAAAGAAGTGATGATGCAAAAAACTTGTTTGGGGGTCCCTATGGTGTGAAGATACAAAATCTATTACCTGTTGAGAATTTATTATTTTCAGCATATTTAAGCACAATATATGTAATGAAAATAAGTGTGTCTATAGTCTATACCTCTTAGTGGTTCATACTTATGTACAAACTTTGCCAAAAACAAAATTGACATTATCCGAATCAATGTTTCTTTTTCTTTTTTTCAAATTTGTGAGGTAGTTGGGTTGCCAATCTTCCCCAAGAGGACTTAACCAAATTTGGCTACATGTCAAAAAGGACAATAGCAAAGTTTGAGAATCATGCTATAGTTTGGTTACATGCTACAATCTCTTGTCTAAATGTTGGGGCTTCAAAACCTTTTTTCCTCATCACATTTTTTTCCCCCAACAAAAGCCTTTGTACTTGTCACAAGGGTGCAAAATTTTGCCAAAAAATCCCAATGGAGAGCTTTGGAATGCAAATAACAATGAAGGTACAAAATAGTTTGCCTATCACAATGTAAATGTGCAATCATCAATTTCCAATGCTACAAATCAAACATCTCCAAGTATCATTGCCTAGTTTGAGCTTAGATAGAATTGGTTTACGTGTAAGAATGTGTTAAATTGTTTATCCTTGAAAATTGCAATGGTTCTTTTAGTCTAAAGGAATTGGGCCCTCCTTCTCTAAAACCTTGAGGACAAATTTTTAAGAAGAAGCAAACATACATACCTTAGGCCATTCTTGAATCCTTCTATGTAAAGATGTGTGAAAATGAGTTTTGATAAAAACTTAAGAAACAAATGATCCTTCCGAATTCCATTAAAATAAGGGAAGGAAGAATTAGATGATGAGACATCTTGAAGAATTTGTTACATTCATTATAAATTTGCAACATACGAATTTTAAAGCTTTCAAATTGTTGATTAGTTGTGCTCCTTATCTTTATTCAATTTTTTGAAGAATTGAAAGAGGAAAGGGAGAAAAATGAAACATTCCAAGCAACCAAAATTCTGAAATAACAAAATGATGAAGGTACAAAATCATGGAAAAAAAAAAGGAAACTTACCTTCAAAAAATTATGTGATAGTAAGGGGTAAAAATTTCTCCAAATATTCCATTTTTCTTCATTGCGATAAATGGAAGAATGCTTCAATTTACTCATTGAAACCCTTCAATTTTCCTCATGAAGCCAAAAAAAAGGGTCCAACTAGCTTCATTAAATTTTCTTTTCACAATCTAACTACATGAAAATCACAAGCATCATAATGAATATATATAATATGTCAAGCCTCATAAAATTCAAATGCATGTCTATTTATAACTCCATATCGACAAATTAAACTTCCAATTATTTGAGTTTAGGTACTAATGGCTTAAAATTAAATGTAGTGAAAATTAGTTAAACCCATTTAGTCTAGCACATAAGAAATATAATCACCCAAAAAACATATGATTCAAACAATCATTGAACCTTGAAAAAACACATTCAATGTTGAAGATGTCAAAAGGATTAAGGTGTAATAATTCAAATGTTATGTGCAAATAATATTTTCCTTAAAAATTTGCTACAAATAAAAATGCTTCAAAACAAAATTATATCATCATTTGAAATTTCATGTAATTTTGAGTTATTTTCTTGGGTGTTTTTTAATACATGAAATTAGAATGTCTTTCACATCATGGACATGTATTCCACTTTTGATAATGCATTGAATGTGCAAAGAATTTATTTTCATTCATTTTTAAACATTATCATATTTTGTTAAACTCTTCATATGAAACAATTATAGCCACCATCAACCTTTTCATGTCACATTAGTTGCAAAAATGGGGTATATTCACAAATCCAATTGCTCATCTTGATGTTATGCAAATCAAAAAAATGTGAACATTCAAACCTTAAATCTAAATTGACCACTCACTATTAGAATTCTTGGTTTTTCAAACAATTCAAGTTCATTAACAAGTTTTTTTTTTACTAATGGATATGTCCATTTTGACTAGAGGCCTAAAGCATATTTTTTTTATCAATCAATTTGATTACATTGACTTATTTGATCAATACATCTAGTCAAATTAAACAACCCTAGTCAAAATGGCCAATGAATCATAGTCAAATGGGACATCTAATCAAATTGAACATAAGAAATTGACATCATCAGTCAAAATGACCAATGTTCTTTAATCAAATGGGACATTTTATGCCTATTACATACCTACCTCCTACTTCTCATTTACAATTTTACTATCTACCTACCCACCCGTTTGCTTATCTACTTACCCACCCACCTACCTATTTAATTACCTATTCACCCACCAACTACCTACCTACCCACAAGCACCCACCCACCTATCTCATACAACCTACCTATTTTCATACCTCATAATCTTGTAATGATGTGTTGAAATAAACATGTGAAATTTTTTAAATTGACAAAAGTTGAACATATTTATGGTGTGGCCCATTGGTTAAAAAATTGGTTTATCATTGGGGAGGTCAAGGGTTCAATTCCTAAAATTATAACATATGAACATGCTTAAGGGGCTAAGGAAGGTAGGGTAGGTTACATAAGATTACTAGGTTAAATTAAGGTAGGTCGAGTAGGATCGGTTAGGCTAGGCTTCCACTTAACTACCTCTTTATGACCTACCTACCTACTTGCCTACCACAAATTTTTTTTTTGGATACAGGTAGAAATTTAACAAGCCAAAATGACTAATCAAATGGTGCTAGTCAAAAAGGCCACCCCAATTACACTAGACATGTCAAAATCGACTTGTCCAAAATGACTAAGTGGTATTTTAGACCTTTGTCCAATCTGGTACTTTTTGAACAAAAACTCTAGTAAAAAAAATCAAGTCTTTTGTTAGTGATTTGATTTTAAATCTAATATTTTGTTTAAAGCTAGTTTTTAAATCAGCAAATGTGAAGTCCAATCCTTCTTCCATTAATGTTGTCCAAAAGTGTCCTTTCTACCTAGTTCATGTAGGGATAAATGACACCAAGTGGGTGCCCCAACTAGATAAATTAATGATCAAAGATCCCTAGAACTACCAAACAATGTCATCCTTTTGGGTCAATTGAATTAAATGTTAATAGATTTCCAACCTTTTGTTAACAACTAGATTGAACTACAAGATGAGCCTTGAATTGGAGTACAATCTTCAAATCTTAATGACTTTTAAGTGGGCAATGCTTAAGCCATGATCTCGTTGTTTCGTGTTGTCATGGTAGCTTCATAATCAACTTTTGGTTTTTTTCACACATAAGGGACATTCACCATCATGTTAGTGGCACCTTTGGAATCTAGCACACTTGTACACCTTTGCAAAGGTTCTTTCACCAAGTTATGTTAGGCTTCTTTTTTTTTGGACAATTATGGCATTGTGATGACTAATGACAACAAATGTGCCATTCCCAATAATGTATGGAATTGAAGTTGGCCATGGACCTCTTCATTTAATTTAGATTTTTTTTATTATTCCATGATGCACCTTGTTTCATCCATCTATTGTTGTGCACCTTCACATAATTGTACATAATCATCAAGCTGCACCTTACCCTATTCAATTTCACCTATAATAGGAAGGGGGTTCATCCATCCATCATTGTGCATCTTCACATAATTGTATATAATCATCAAGCTACACCTTACCCTCTTCAATTTCACCTATTGTAGGAGGGGGGTTCCCATGCACTAGATGTGCCTATTGTGGCACATGTGCATTAATGTATTTTTTTCACATTTTTCATTAACCTTCAATCATAGGGCTTCAAATGTAGTTCATTACCATGATATGTGGTTATGAAATCATTGACATGGGCCTTCACCTCCTCCATTCATTAAGCTAGACCTTCCATCCATGCATTAATTGGAATTTAAGCAAAAAATATCCCTTGGAACCAAAAAAGTTCACCAACTCATGCTACAAGCTTGAAAGGATGTTGATGCCTAACCATTTGATGTTTGAGTTTGACAAAACATTGTGTTTGTTCTTCTTCCCCTTGAACGTTTTATACCCCAAAATCACAAAGAAAAAAATCAAAATGAATACATCATAAAAATCAGACGTTAACCCACCAAATGTGCACACATTACAATTTAAAAGCTTGGAAAAAAAGCCCATAAAATAAGGTGATTGATTTGATCCATGCACACAAAGTTCCAAAGGGAATTAAAAAAACAAAAAGTTGGTGAAGGGCTAAAGGGCCCAACATCCACCAAACCTCCAAGTTTGGATGTTTTCATTTTGCATCACCTTTAATCAAATGTTGCCAAACATCCTTAAAACAATGGCTTTGGTTTGAGGAATGATTGGAAGCAACAATTAGGCTTGACAATGTCGAAATAGTGTCATGAAAATTTAACGATGATGAGGAGAACATTGAAATGAGGTGGCAATAAGAATATATTGGCAAGATGTTGTGGAAACAAGGATGATGATTGCATCGTCCATAATATATGTCCCCATCGTTCCCTATATTTCTTTGTCATCCTTGTTTCTTCCCATCACCATCCCTAACATACCCCAATTTTTTCATCATTCATATTTTTTATCATAGCCTTTGACATCCTTCATCATACCTTTTGTCCCATCTCAACCCCCAACCTCCCCTATTGACCCATGTTGTCCCCACATGTCATGCCCATTGTCATCTCTATCTTTGTCATCCCCTTCATCTTCCATCACCATCCCTTTCATCCTTCAACATTGTCCTTGTTGTTCAATTGTTGTCCATCAATGTCCACATTGTCATATTACTAATCTCATCATTCACATCCTCCTTTTGTCATCTTTTATTGTCCTCATCACCATCACAATGTTTTCATGGCATAAATTAAGCCAAACCAAGATGTTCCATAATCACAAATGAATTGTTCCCAAATTGAACTTATGTTTTACACAAAATGCCCATATTGGGATGTCCCTAAGGGTCCACATCCCATCCCAAGACATCCCAAGAAATGTTAAGGTTGGCAATTTTCCAATCTAAGTTCACCCACATTAAGAGGGTTGAATTTTCAACATTGAATAAGACTTGAATTAACACTACCTCATGACCATGGTGGGAACACTCATCTTGGTTCTCCAAGCCATACTTGGATTCCTTTTGAATAACCTCATATAGGGTTTTGCAATTGTCACTAAACCTTTTTGTTAGAAGTTCAAACAACATTTCATTAAGTTCACATTATTTTCACTTACCTTTTTTGGCCATCATATGAAAACATGCATATTTTCTTGGATTAAAACTCCTATTAGAACAAACATCAATTTTTTTTGTAATTAGACTATAGTGGACATTGACATGTAGTTGTAAATTGGTTGGTTAAAAAATGGGGCCTTTTATTTAGTTTAAGCATGATGCACTCCCCCCTCCCCCCACATTTGTCAAATGGTTTGGTGATAAACTTCATGATTGATCTTAATATCAACAAAAATAACTTGGAAACATGGGTGCAATGTCAAGTTTATCATGATTGAAAGTGGTTTACAAGAGCTACGTGATCATTAGGACAAAGTGATACACTTCATGTGCAACTTTCAATCACTTCAATTACACAAATAGACAAAGAATATGATTAGTACAATTGAACCAAAACCAAATCACACACTTGTCATATTCACAAAAAATCATCATAACATGAATTGTCATGAAAGGCACTATTCTCACATATTATGTTATATAGCTAGTTGTATCCTAATAGAATTTTCTCGAAGTCCTCAAAGTCCTCAAAGTCTATCTCTTGAAATTGGGACACTTTGAAATTTATTATCACGCACTTTTAGATGCTCATACCTCCTTAAATTATTATTTTTTAAACATGCATTTTTACACTATCTTACCTTGTCACAAGTTTTCTAATGTCATATCAAGCTCTTGAATCGAACATAAATTGATCCTCCAAATTCCCTTTTGAATGGTTAGGAGTCATTTTGACCATTTTTTTTTCATCCTTCAAACCTTCAAAACTTTTGATAAACACTTTTATTTTGGAAATATGCACCAATTATCTTATAACTCACATAGAGACCTTCTAATGACATAATGATTATTTGATGTAGAAATATTTTAATTTGTGAAACCTCACTTTATAAAATTGGGACTCTTTAGGAGTCCCAACTTCCAAAGTGGGAATGTAACTTTTGAAACTTGAATGTATTTTCCTTTGATTCCCACACACCTCTCATTATGTGCAAAAATGTGTTTCACGTCCTTCAAGCTCATGTCATGCATTGAGATAACTCTCAATGTGAATTGACTTATCTTGCCTTAGACTTGGTGACAAACCCAAGGCTAGCATCATAACAATCCATGATTGCATGAACATATAAAATCATTTATCTCTTTAATTGAAGTCCAAATTTGTATCCTAAAACATATTATTTGGTACAATCCACAATTGTAAATGAACTTCATAATTGGTGTAACATGTATATTTTGTGGTATGTAGCTTTAAAATTACAAAAATAGATTAACACCTAATTGCACTAAGCTTTCATTCTTGTCCTACTAAATTGCATTAAAAGGAATGGTAGTTTTGAGAATTTCATGCTCCTCAACACAAATCCCTTGTTTTTTAAGGTTTTAAGACCATGGCATCATGTTTGAATAAGTTGAAATTGATAAGAACATGTGGATGGAAGATGGGTGACATACATCTAATTGGTTATTCAAGTCATACGATTGAAACATGAACATGTTTCAGGTGGGTGTGAAAACTTGTTTGCATCTCAAAACTTGTCAAGTACCTCAATACATGTGTAAGGTTTAAAGAATTATCATTAAAATAACATCCAAATGAGATTTCTTTTTTTCTACTCCAATAATTACCTTTCCTAGTTGGTAAATATTCAAAACTTACTCGCTTGAACCCTATATATATAGAGTTTAATTTTCATGTTATTCTTATGAGGAGAATGTATAATTTGAACTCTACATTGCTACACACTACTTGTGATGATCAACTTTTTTTCTTTTTTCCTTATGTTTTCATATGGTTTTCAATAATTCATCATTGTCTATGTCAATGTCAAATTTCATTTAAATTAATATATATTTCATGGACATGAAAAGGCACATGTAAATTTTTTTCATATCCATGTTGGTGTGGATAGTGAAAAAGAGTGAGGTATTTATAAAATGGAGGTAGTTATTAGGAAAGGTGAAAGATAGTTATTAAGACAATTAATAGGAAAAGGGGTAGTTATTAAGAAAGAAATGAAATAGTTAAGTTTGAAAATGAGGTAGTTATTTTTGAAATTGTCTTTGGAATGGTCCATGGTCGACCATACAAAGGATTCCAAAAAAATCCCCCATATACTAGTTCCAATTACTAGTCATTGGAATTAAGAATATAGAAAATTTGGGAGTTTCTCATGGGTGCTTTTGTGCAACTTAAAATTTCATAGTCTCATTTGACTTTGCTCATGCAACAGAACTATGTAGGTATCTTGTCTTTTCCTCCATGATTGAAAGATATCCTTGAGCTCTTTTTGAATTGTTTAGAATTTCTAAGTGGATCTGACTAGTTGAAGAGAGATCTAATAGGGAGTGTCAAGGAGTGTAAACTCCTCGTGACTTATATGTGTTGTGCACTTCAAGGTGTGTTGCAAAAGTTGCAAGGAAATGGTAGCACCTGACATGGAGTCTCCATATGAAAAATAATCACAAGATAGCTATCGAAATTGATTGTTGGAGGTACAAACTCTCCATGAAAACAATTATTACATCCATTTAGTAGATTTTCAATTGAAGGTAAATCCTTCTCAAATCAAGGTTTTGTTGCTCACACACTCAAAAACCACATAACTTGGTTCCCACATAAGTTTTTGATTTGTTGAAACTACAAATAGTCTTCTAAGGCAAATTTTCCCCCTTTCAAATTAGAATCATGAATTTAGTCAAGATTTCTCTTGTTTTTATCAGCTACTACATTGAAGAAAGGGAATCCAAAGGCACATTCAAATTGTTTTTGCATTTCTTTTCAATGCAAAGAAAGATATCCAGGTGCTAATTTTGTTCAACTTTTGAGGTGGGGGAATATAAATTCACATGAATGTTTGCCAAAATGTTATTCATCAACAACAAAATTATGCATCTCAGGTTGGGTATCACTTTGAAAGGAGTACTAAGTTCAAATGAGACTTTTTAGGTTGGGTGCTGGTGTACATGTAGTGTTTTTTCTTGGGTGGGGAAAATGTTTTAGTAAAGCTCAAAAGTAGTTTTCAAGCAAAACAAAAAAAAAAAAAAAAAAAACAAGGTATCTTGTGTTAGGAAAAATGTCTTGGTTAGAGAGGTTGTGAAAGGTTTTGGGGTTCAGAAGGGAAAAATTCTTGGGGAAAGATTCATGCATATGGGGTGATCTCAGTGAGAAATGGAAGCAATGTTTGGAGATTAGTACTTGCATTGTGAAAGATAAAGTAGACTGGAGTCCTTGGGTGAGAAATGAAAGAGATATTCAGAGCATTTTAAGAAATTGCAATCCAAAGTAAATAATGATCAGGCAAATGGGGTGTTTGCTCATGGTGAGAATTGGAAGCAATGCTCACAGCAATCAAGTAGTCACAACAGATGGAAAGAAGGGTACAATCAAACGGGGTCTTTTTTAATAGAATCAATGTTTGGAGCAATTGATCCCTAAACCCTACAACTTCTATAGTAGTTGCATTGTGAAAGACCAAGCAAATGGAGTTCAATCGTGAAAGGTTTGGTGGGGGTCAGTGTGTGCAATTTGATGTATTGGTTTGCAAATCAGTAATAACAAAAGGAACATGAAAATCTGGGCAGAGCAAGGTTCAGCCAAGCGATGAACTAGAGATGGTGGCAACTGATTGCTTTGGCAAACGTACCCTAAACCCTCACACAGGCCATTCATGTTCACCACTAAGAGGCCAGATGTTCAATTGCTCTCAAATGTGCAATTCTTGATGAAGCAATTCCTGGCAAGCAAAAATGGATGGTGGTTCTCTGGAGAGGTATGGAAAACGGGTATTGCCCCAGGTCACAAAACCTCATCAGCATCAATTTGCACATGCCTCGTGGACTAGGTCTAGGGCTGTGAAAAATGTGCAGCAAAGCCATCATACAATGGAGTGAGTTAAACTCTTACCCAAGAGGAAGCTCCAGTGACAATTTACATGCCACATAAGATGGTCTTGAGATGAAGGCTATGGACAGTGTCTGTTTGAAGCAGCAATCCACTTTCCTGTACACTCTTTTTTCCCAAATGAGATTTGTGACATGAGATTGTAACATGAAACATCACCTAGATTGATCAGCTCCCGTGCAGAAATTTTACAGTTCAACTACATTTTCCCTATTGAATTTCTTTATGCCCAACTTCTGGGCTTCGAGGCACTCTATGTAAAGAGAACTTCTACTCAAGAAATTGCTTGGTTTCAACCAACTCCAAGGATTTCCACAACTTCATTGCAAGATGGTCTTTTTTATGTTTTGTGAAACTTCTGGAGCTGGTAAAAGAATTTTCTAACCATTGGCAGGACTCCTGAACCAGATGGGTGTTTACTCCTCCAGCATTCGCACTGAATAACATACAGGGTACACAGCCAGTCTTCAATAGGAACCTGAAGAATGGAAATTGAGCAATGTGACATCCTGCACACATTGTCATTGTGGATCTCCCACAAGCCCATGCATAACAACCAGGCACTGCTCGCTGCTACAATTGCCTCTTTCTTTATGTTTGTACCAATTTCAAGAACTCCAGTTTTAGAGGTCTGTTGGGTGGCAGTTTGTGCTTGCCGCATCTCAGCTAATCACTCTGGGCTCAATGAATTCCCTTGAGTAATCAATCAGACAGAGTTTTGCCTGGATTTTCACTATTATACACCATCTCTGAAAAATACAGCCACCATTTCAAAGGACTTGTTAGAAAAAGGATCCCTCCTCCTATAAATAGCATCAACACTATACCCAATCAAGAACCTTCAGTGTTAACTGATGCCAGTTCCTGAATATAATGTCATGATTATTTACCTTTCTTTGCACCTCAGAGAGAGAGAGAGCTCATAGCTTAAGAATTCTTGAGATAGAGATACCTTTATATAAGGACCCCATTGAGGCTGTTTGGTTCTTTCACTTACTGTGGGTTTGACAATGTCAGGAGCCTACTAGCTGTATGTCTCCACAAGTTGTGGGTTCTCAGGTTGTGAAGGCCATGATGCCATGCTTTCTGCAGCTCTATGCCGGCTTTTAACCTCCTGCCCAGTCATTGAACCACCACCTGCCTGTGAGTACCTTTGCAGTTCAACCTTTCTTCCTCAGTACCACCCTTTGTGTTCAAAGACACTTTCTAGTTACAATTGGCGATTCCCAAATTACAAAGGAACGAAGAAGTTGTGGGACAGGTGCTCCAGCATCAGAGTGACAGCACCATGGTACCTTTGTTACTGAGCCTTTTGCATCAAACACATCTTTTTGTTCTGGACATCATCACTACAAGATGTCAACAGAGAAGAGAAGACACCAGAGAAACATCTTTCTTTCTTGGGGATCTCGGGTATTGTTCTCTTTTCTGAGACCAAATTCATGTGTCCACTTAGATATGAACGTGTGTCTTGGATCGTACACCAGAGGAGCTATAGCATCGAACCCACTGGAGCAGTCCTCCATGTACTAAAAGAAGACCTTGGTTGTTAGTCAGAGTTCAGCGTCATAGAAGAATTTGAGAACTTGACTAATGGAGTTGAGCCCTCCATGCAGCACCTTCCATATCTTGAAAAATACCTTAGGCTTTGAACAGTAAAGAGAAGCAAAGATATGATGTTGTCATGGTCAATTTGCAGCTTAGGATTTCTGGGCAGAAAGATAGGCCTGTGACATGGAAAGCAAGAAGGCTAAGTGCATGAAAAAAAATTAGAAGATCCATACCTGCTTGAATCAGGCACCAATTCCTCATCCTGAACAGAAGCTGTGGACAGTTGGTCAACTTCATCATCCTCTTCACTTGCATCACTTCCACTGTCATTCTCATCTTCTAATTCCTGCTCCTCAGTAGGACCAACAACAGCCTCCATTGGCCCCCTCAACTCTTCACCATGCTGACTGAAAGCATATTCTCCCTCTCCTTTTTCAGTACCATCATGAAGATAATCAACTTGCAATTGAAGCTCTGCACCTCCTGTCCCCAAGTGCATACCCTGTTCATACTCCCTAGGTAACACTTCAATTGCAGAGTGTGCTTGCTCTTCTGTTACACTACCGCTGGCTTCTGTTAGAGTTGTGTGTGGAGCTGCAAAAGTCTCGGGTATCAGTGGGGCTGGTGGTGCATACGGGATGAGAACTGGCAAACCAGGGGAACCAATCCCAAGCATGGGTTGTGGATTCAGAAACTGAGGTATGAACTCTGCAGCATTTGGATTCATTTGCACAGGGGACATTGATGAAGGAGATAAGGGGATAAACACAGGGGGAGGTCCCCCAATGTAAGGATTGTTACCCAGTAATGGCATTTGTGGGCCTTCCATCATAAGTGGAGGTCTGAAGTAGTTTGGAGGAGGTGGAGACATCAGAGGATGTAAGGGGAGCCCTGGATGGGGAGTCATAAAATGTGAACCTGGCAAATATGGTGCTAAGAAGCTTGGTTGCGGGAAGAGGGCCAAGTGAGGAACAGGTCTATGGAATGGTGTTGCAGCAATTGTCCTGTGAACTTGAGGAAGAGGAGGAGGAGGAGAAGCAGGAGGAAGGTGAGGGGGAGGTCCACTTTGTCGGAGCACTTTTCTGTCTCTAAGAGCTGTGACTGTCACTGTACTTGTTACTGCGGATGGCTGGTTGATACTGCCCAATGAAGTTGGGCTGAAAGGTGGTGCAGTGGCTGAAAGGAGCTTAGAGGAACTGTCAGGTGTACTTGGTGAGACTGGTGCCTCATGAATCACAACAGGCTGTGCTGATGAAGAGTCTTCTTCCCTCTTCTCACTGTCAACCCCGGCTCCAGTCCTTTCATGGCCGTAAGATGGAATCTGCACTGAAATCTCAGTTTCAACAACCTCCTCCATTTCTGTCCTAGCTTCCACATCAACAAAAACTTCACTAGGCTTTTCTGAGGGAGGTATCTCTGTCTCTGGTAAAGGTATCTCCTCATCACTTGGAGATTCCACAGTGTCAGCACTACTGGAAACAGTTTCGTCCAGTTCCTCAACAGCTGCTACATCAGCCATGTGAGAGCCAGACATCTCTTCTCCTCCAGCTTCTACAGAAACTGGATGTGTTCCCTCTGATAGGGTTCCTTCATATTCCAGAAGTACCTTTGGTATTTGAGCATCCGGTTGGGCTTCTTCAGATACCAGAGGTATCTTTGGAGTTTGAATGTCTGGTTGCATTTCTTCAGAGTCCAGGACTATCTTTGGTGTTTGAGCATCATCAATTGAGTCATCTACTTCAACAATGTCTGTCACCTTGGGTGAGGTGGGAGGTTGCAGACTTCCATCCCAAGAGGAATCTCTGCCTTCTGCAGAGAGAGAAGCAGAGGATGAAGATGATGATAGCACATTGGAGATGACTAGATCAGATGAAACTCTAGATAGTTGGGGTGAATCTTCCTTGGCAGCCAACATTTTGTTCTTTTGTCCTTCAACAAGCTCAGAAGACTCTTTGTCAACTGGGATCAGCTCTTCTTGCTGCAATTGCTCAACAGGGATGGTAGTCTCTTTCTCAATACTAGCAGTCATGTCCTGCTTCAGTTTTTCAGAAAAGGAACCTTCTTGCTCAGTAGTGGAAAATGAATCCTGCTGTATTCTGTCAGTAGTCACAGCCACACGAGAGAAAGACCCCCAAGGAGCAAGAGCCACCTCCTTGTAAGAAGGGGCTGACCCACCTGAGGTGAAGGTACCAGCAGTTTTTCCAAAAACTGTAGAAGAACTTCCTGATGCCATTCGGCCGTGTGTGGAGTGGGTGACTGCCTGTGAAACAGCAACTCCTGCAATGACAGCCTCTCCTCCCTCAATCTTGTCAGTGCTCATATCTGGTGCAGCTTGAGATAATGCCAGGCTTGAAACTGTCTTGTTTACATTTGCAGGTGACTCCAATGTTGCAGGAGTTGAAGCTTCCCCTGCAAAACTGGGAGTTTGTGGCCTTCCAGAAAACTGCCTTACATAATGTTTCCCACCTCCCATTGGGTTTTCGGCAAGGCTTGAAGATGCAGTGCTTTGTGGAGACAATGTACCTACAATTGGACCATATGCTGATGAGGTTCTCCTTCTCAACAACTGGTTTGCACTTCCCCCAGTGCCTGGTGCACTACCCCTCTCTCGTAGTACTACACCACTTTGCCTATGGTGGCCACCACTGTGTGCTGCTTGCCCTTCAGTATTATATGGAACCACTGTAGCTCCCTTGTGTGCCAGTCGCCTGTTGCCTCCACCAAAGGATCGTGACCTTGAAACTGCTTCCTGCCACCCTTCTTCCTCTTCCTCTTCTGTAATTTCAACAACACTCTGTTTGCCACGCCCCAGTTTGGCCTCAACACTGGTGACAATGGGTGAAATGGACTCCTGTGGACTAGGAGGAACAATGGGTTCTGGCAGCACAGTGGGCCAGATGTCCCTTCTTGGTAATGGATCAGATGAATCAGATGCACTCCTCTCCTCGTCCGAAACAACTACAGTCAATCCCTCAGCAAGATCATCAGTTGTGCTGTGTCGTGATGATGATGTGGAGGAGGCCTGACTTTGTCCTTTGCCTTTAGACTGTAACCCCCCACATCCAGATCATAACTTTGTGTCATAATGTGTGCTCACAAAACTGCCACCACATATCAACTAGTAATTCTGTGTGCAAAACACAAGAAGTATTTCCACTTTCAAGCAGGACCAACAGCAGAAACAACAGATTTCTTCAATTGATCACAGAGACAGCCCAGAACCAGCTCTCACACAAAGATACTACCCTAGGAATTCGGATTTGGAATGGAGACCAGAGTTATCTATGTGCTTGTATGTGTGAGTATTATCTGTAGAAAACAACATGTAAAGGCCTGTAAATTCGCCAAAGGCGCAAAGGCAAAAGGAAGCATACAATATGTACCTCATGCTGCCCTGCTTCACTTTCACCCATATGGAACTTACCTTCAGATGTCGAGGCTTTCGCTTGTTCTCCAACTCCTTGCCCTTTTCTCCTGCCTCTGTATTGATGTACTCCAGCAGATCTGACACACTGGAGATTGACAGTGCACTCAAACAGTTTAAGACCTGCAACTACACAGTTATCATTTCACACCTCAAGCCCAAAATAGTTTTCAACTCTTTGTCCAACATCAACATTGACAGAACAGTTCACACCAATAATGAAACAGGATAGTACCTGAGATGACCCTTGCTAGCAATTGACGGGTCAGGCTTGGGAGCTCCAGTTCTTGCAGCCTCCTGCTGCTCAATTGCCTTGGAGTCAAAGTACTCTAACCATGCTGCTGCATCCTGAAATATTTTCACGAATTCAGCTCTATATGACATGGGAAAAATGTATTACTCATAATCACACATATTCATAGAATTGGGCTCCAAACAGCACATGATGCTCTTTACCAAAAACGTTGTATCCTTCACACAACTAGGTTCAGTACTATTTCACCAATACGTTGCAATTCACAACAGATTACTCACCTGTGTGCGGAGATCATCAGGGCCAAGTTTAGCTTGCAAGATTTGCAGTGTGGTTTGCTCATGCTGAACACTCAATGAATATGCCTCCATGAGTGAAAGTGCAATTGCAATAGCATGATAACTTGCTGCTGTCTGCACCCACACCCACAAGCTTTGGCTACTCAATGTCCTCCAAGAATATACCAAACCAGACTTGTGTCAGCAATATATAACACATTGTAGATCAATAAACTGATTATAACACCACAGATAAATAAGTAACATTTTTTAGAACAAGAAATTGAAACAGAGTGGGAAGAAAGACCTGAATGTGATCAGCACCAAGGAGACGTTCATTGCATTTGAGAGCCTCATGAAGATACCGTAAGGCAATATGAACATTGCCCAAGCCCTCCTCCATCATTGCAATATTGATGTAAGTGGCTGCTGTGTTTGGATGTGATGGTCCACAGATTAAATGAAGCAAGTACAATGCTCGGTTCACATATCTGACAACCCCCTCCAGTTCCCAGTTGTCAACAACTCAGAATGGTAGTAAACATCTTATGAACCCATGTCCACTACAGATGCATTATTATTCCTATAGGGAAAAAATTCTACAGGCATTAAGGTTCACTGGACATTTATAAGCACATTAGTGAGTCACAGGTCTGTACTTTAATGCCAGCTCTGTGTGCTGAAGTCGGTAGTAAAACACAGCTAAGTCACCATAGCTCTTCATAGTATCAGGATGATCAAGCCCAAGTTCCCGCTCTTTGATATCCAGTGCCTTTTGTTGATAGATTGTTGCCTGCAATCAGGATATCCTTCAGTTCTTATGCACAATTTGTTGAACTACAAGGAGACCTCTCCCACATACATTCTTCAAACAAAGTGAAAATTCAGACATTTCATCTGTCAGACTTCATGATCAGGTTCTGGAACAGTGGGAAATGACACCTCACCTGATTAAAGTCCCCAGTGTGGTATAACACAACTGCCAACAGACTGTATGCACCTGCAGTCATGCGGTGATAAGGCCCACAAACTGCAACCAGCTTTGCCAAGGCCTGCAAACATGTTAAAACTATTAGAGAATGTGTAGGCAATACATCATTTGTGTGCACTTCATGTGGAGATTGCATAGTCCAGTGCACACAATACCTCTGAGTGCAATCTTAGTAGGAGTTTAAAGGGGAATATGCATTTGTTTCAAATGTCTAGTTACACAACTGAAAAATACCTCAAAAACAAAAGAACGAATCTGTTCCTTTGTCAATATCTACACACAAACTCAAAATGAGGTTTAAACTTCAGTATTTTAGGAAACATTTGTTTCATGCTAGCTCAAGACATTCATCATACCTTAGTCCCATAAGTGACAGCATCTTCAAGCTTCCCCTTATCCAGTGCTGTTTTGGAGGACTCAAGCAATGTCCTTCCATCTGCTGATGAGCATGCAACTTGCTGCAGGCAAGATGAGAGAGAAGGAAAATTCACAAATGGTATAATGATGATCAACCACACCAAGATGAATTAACTGGTGCCACCATCATCATCAAATGCTGAATGCAAGACTTTTCCAGAATTTTTCTAATGTGTAGAATCTACACTCACAATGAAGCAACCCTAGACACTCCTGCCAGTATTATTCTAGTGATATTGAGAAAGCGTAGACTTTCTCTACCTTGTATACAGGAATCATGCTGATGATGTCACCTGTTCTGAATGGGGTGGGTGTGTCCAGATCATAATCATGAGGAGCAATCTCAATTCCCACCTGTTGACAAGAAAAGCAAGTTGATAAATCAGATTAGCTGCAAGAATTCTACAATCTGTATTGAGTTTTGAGATTCAAATATCCAATTTCCTTTTTACCTTGTGGCACAGACCCCGAAGTATTGCATACTTGCGGAGTTCTGAACGTATCACCTCACCCGCAAGTTTCCACCCAAAACGCTTGTTCACAAAAGTCTCCACCCATGTCCATATAAGGTACTTTGAAGAGCTCGGCCTCTTCTCCAAATCTTCCTCAAGGAGAGATGCACCCAACATCACATTGAGAGCTGCGGCTATGTTCAAAGGCAAATCTGCTGCATTCTTGCAAGATGCAACAACTGCTTGCAAAACATGCTTAAAGGCCCGAACTACCATCTCATGTACACATAGGGACTGCACATGAGGTAACTTCGCAGCCAGCTTTGCCTGCCATTTCAAAAGGAAAAAACTCCATAGTAAACAATCTTGGAAAGTAATCATACATTGGACAGAGCAGGAATGTCCAGATCCAGTTGTGTCAATGTTGCATCAGTGCAAGATGACAGAGCATCTTGCTTGAGAAGAGGCTCACAACCTTGACCACCTGCACCAGAAATCTTCTTCTCTCAATCTAAATCCTGGGCTCTAAAATCATTCTAAAGCTAAGCATTTGCGGGTAGGCAACTGTGTTTTGTGGAGGAGGTGAACAAAGAAATCTGGAAGAGTAAGAATTTGGGAGAGGTGGATTATCATCAGGTGTGCTGAACAAAATAACAATACACCTACCACTTGGCCCAAGGAGCGCATCCGAAGACCGCGTGTGTGCATGAAGTCTGTTAGTGTACGACCATCTACAGGTGAGAGCTCCAGTGATGCAAAATCTGCTACCTGTACTCAAAACCAGATTCCACTTTTGTCATTGCATATTCACATGATGAGGAACACACAGTGTGAAGTCAGTGGCCTTGGCATTTGGCTCAACAAACATAAAGCATCACTTATTGTTCCTGTTGCTGTGAGTAACGCATTTTGTCATGGAGACAGAATTGGCAAGCAGATTGCAGAAATTCCACTGTAAACAAAGAGTGGATCACTGAGAGACGAACCAGTTTAGGCAGTGCATTATCAGTGTAGTACTGCTGCACTCCATCCATTAGCTCTTTAATTGTCTGCAGGATAGTCATCCCCCATCATTGCATTACATTCCTCCATGGTTAGCAATACAACTTGCAAGGACCCCCAATGTAGACTTCTGCAATGAAGCAAGAGTAGACAGCAGTATCACAAACAATAACACTGCAAATCACACTTTCAAATCCAGGATTCCTTCACACAATGTATTCCTATTGATGATGTATAGCTGGTGTTGTCAATCACCTACAGGATAGTCTTGATCTAGGTGGTCTTTGCACATGCAACATCTATCAAGGTCATGGAAACAAGAGAACCTTGGAATGTAGGCCAGTCCCAGAATCCTTCAGTCGCATGAAAGTGCTTTCTGAAAGATGTGCCATGAGGGATGGTTGTGCCACTGGTGCTGTGTGCTCATCTTCCTTTGATTGATTCTCTGGATTCTCTGAATCTTCTTTACCTGACTGACCCCCTGCAGGAGGATGTGTCAACATGTCTTCACAAAATGCCTCATGTGACTGAAAGACAAACAACCAATCTGAAAACCAAAACATTGCAAAGGTGACATAACACAATGCAATGCTCTTAAAGCATAATAATGGCACCTGAGGTTTTCAACGAACTATCAAACTCCTTCTTCTTGAGCGGTTTGAGTGTTGGAAGTCCAGTTCTTGCACTTAATTTTTTCTCACTCACTGTTGAGGAGCCATGCTCCAGGACTTTCTCAGTTTTTTTCAATCCATCCTTTTCATTCTCAGTTCCTCCTGCCTGGGTTTGCAAATGCTGCACCCAGCATGCTCCGAGTTCCCATCGGATGTACAAGGCTTCTGGTGTGTCATGCTCCTCATCTAGTCTAGCCAGGCTCTCTTCCAGAACTGCATGAATCTGAGCTTCAGCAATCTCCAACTCTTCAGCTGCTGAGGATGAGTGTGCTTGCCCATTTGTACTACTTCTGTGCAGAAGTGTGCGAAGACTGCAGACATGTCAACAAGAGTGGTGTCTTTCTGTGTCAACCTCATCACACTTTGCACCAATGCATGATGATGCATCCAGAGAAAACTGTACAAACTTTATGACATGTTCAGTTTCAATGCATCCAGTAGAAAAAACACCTGCATCAATTGGAGGTAGAAACAACGACGACAATAATTCCTATACAACCTTCACCAAATTTCACAATGAAAAAGAGCAGATTGGAGATGATAAGCTACAGTACCTGTTAACATTGAGAGCATTGGCACCTCCTTCAATCTGATCTTCAACAACTACCTCACTGGGTAACTCTCCCACCTCAACATCAGAGCTGACTGCTTCAACAAGGACAGTGTACCCCTTGTGGCGCACAATCACCACACCTAAAGTTGCTGAATCCTAACATTGCACAAAACCCTAAATCATCACTCCATTATGTGCAGCAAGAGTATGCACTTCAAAAAATACATGACATGGACATCTGGAACTCATGGTGGGAGGATTGTTGTTGATTGCATAGGAGACTACTAGCAAAGAGCCTTAGAATAAACAAGGAAGTTGGAGCGAGGATAAGAAGTTTTACATGTACAGTAGTGCTCTCATCAGCAGTGACTCCCTTGAGCAGATTCTTCACTGCTAGTTGATGCGGACTTAGCCCAAGAGCCTGGCTGGCATCAATTTTGACTTCCAGCTTCTTGCTAGCATCACCAATGTCACGATGCACTGTGAACTTGAGGTTACCTCTTTTCTCCACATGAAGATCTGTAGCAGCACTATTGCCGCCGCCCGCAGATGGTTCCTTTTGGGAAACTCTAATATCAACATGTTGGATGACTTCACTTGCCTGTCAATAAATGCAACCACAAAAAAAAGAAGCAGAACTGTGTCATTCCCACAGACTAAGTCACACCAAAGTCTCAAGTGACCAATGAGCTCTCCAATCATGGAGAAAGTGATAGAGAAAATGATGGAGAAATTGATGGAAATTTTGATGCAGAAAGTGATGGAGAAAGGGATAGAGAAAAGTGATAGAAATCAGTGGAGAAATCAGTCGTGGAGACAGATTCAGAGAAATTAGTGATGTATAAAGAGATGGAAAAATCAGTAATGGAAAAACAGATAGAGAACGTGATGTCTATAAACTTGATGATGATGATAGAGAAAATGGTTGAGAAATCGATGGAGAAAGTAATAGAGAAATTGATGGAAATTTTGATGCAGAAAGTGATGAAGAAAGTGATAGAAATCAGTGGACAATTCAGTGATGGAGACCGAGATGGAGAAATCAGCAATGGAGAAATCAACGATCGAGACAGAGATGGAGAAATCAGCAAATGGAGAAAGTGATGTCTATGAACTTCCTGATCATCATCATCATCATCATCATCATGACGCAAATGTGAGTGAGTTTGGGGCATGGCAATTCTGCGAGCAAGCTAACCTGCGTAACGGCAATGTCCACGAACATATTGTGCAAGAGGAAAGCTTTGTGATCACGGATTTGGCGCTCCTCGGAAGTGGCACAAGGCATTGCAGCAAGGAGGGAGAATTCATGAGCCCAGGGCCGCCTGATGAGACCAGCTTGAGCGTCTCTACTCCCAGCCTGACCTCCGCCATCGCCACCCCAAGTCACGTCCTCGACTGGAAGAGAAGGAAACACAGACGGCCTCTCCGCTGCTGCTGGCGGCACAACCCATGTATTTGCCCGAAGCCCATACGGTAGATTTCCAAACTGTATAAAACCCAATACGATACGGTGATTGTCAAACCGCATAATGCACACCAGGATACGCATACTGTATAAAAATCACACAATACAGTACATCGTCAAACCTCATAATGCACACCAAGATACGTATAATGTATAAAAATCACACAATACAGTACATTGTCAAACCTCATAATGCACACCAGGATACGCATACACTGTATAAAAAGCACACAATACGGTATATTTTCAAACCGTATAATGCACACCAGGATACGCATACACTGTATAAAAAACACACAATACTGTATATTGCCAAAAACTGTTTTAGAGGTCTAAGGATTTTAATGTGAAAAAAGAATGTGAACCAAAATAGAATGGGAAAAATTTAAATAAAATAAAAAATTATCTTGGTTTTTAAAAATGGAAGTTTAGGGTTGAGGGTTTTAGCTTTAATGGTGAAAAATGTAACATGAATAAATTGTTTGGGAAGGAGGTTTGGAGGTTTAGGGTTTAAGGTTAGTTTGAGAGTTAGTTCTCTTTCTCTAAACCCTAAACCCCTTGAGGTTCTCAACTTTCAAACCTCCCTTGTAATAAGAGAGTGTGGAAAATATATAAGAATCAAAAGCTCCAAAATGTCAAAAGTTTTCCATAGTAAATAGTGTGTACCTTGTTGCGCTCGGAAAATCCTTTCATCAAATCATCATAAGCCTGCCACACTCAGTGCCACGAGAATGAAAATCAAATTTCAATATGTTAAATTTTATAAACCTATCGATTCTTCAA
>Ga0116229_10000954_pt1 | contig 43119 bp, 47 predicted proteins | sample S1TSphgellanicum_3_FD_87313 | JGI IMG/M metagenome (GOLD analysis project Ga0116229, IMG submission 87313) | Host-associated microbial communities from peat moss isolated from Minnesota, USA - S1T2_Fc - Sphagnum magellanicum MG | ecosystem: Host-associated > Plants > Peat moss > Unclassified...
AAAAAAAAATATATAAAAAAAAAAAAAAATCAAAAAAAAAAAAAAAAAAATAATAAAAAAAAAAAATTTACCCCCAAAAAAAAAATTGCTTAAAAAAAAAAAAAAAAAAAAAAAACGCGATTAAATTCCCTTTCTTTTCCCCAAAAAATTGCTGGAATTTCTCTGAAGTTGTCTCTGACTTCACTCAAAAGCTCATCAAGCCGATGGCGATGGCGGATACGTTGCTTTTGTTTTCGGTACTTGTCTGTTTGTCGTTGCATCTGAAGCTTGGGTGATGAGCTTCTGAGCGTCGCTGCTGCTGTTTGTTTTATTGGCTTGTTTTGCTCTGTTGTTTTGATTTGTGTGTGTGTGTGTGTGTGTGTGCGCGCGTGTGCGCGCGCTTTATTCTTTTTCTTTTTTGCTCTTTTGTTTGTTTGTTTTTTTTTTTTTTTTGTTTTTTTTTTTTTTTTTTTTTTTTTTTTTTTTTTGTTTTTTTTTGTTGTGTTTTTTGGTTTTGAGTGTGCGGGTTCTGTGAGCTTTTTTGCGTGTTTTTTTTTTTTCTTTTCTTTTGTGTTGTTGCTTTTAGCTTGAGGGATTGGTTGATTGTTGACAACAATCGAGAGAAGGAAAAACAAACTGATAAGATGGGTGGAGTATTGACGGAGGAAGAAAAACTCGGAGCAAGAAATGAGCAAGCCGTGAAGCCGTTGGTGTTTGCTTATTATGTTACAGGACACGGCCTGGGACACGCAACTCGAGTGATCGAGGTTCGGTTTCTTTGTCTTGTCTTGAGTTTTGTTTTGTTTGTTTGTTTGTTTGTTTTCGTTTTTGTTTTTGCTTCGTTTGCTTTAGTTGCATCCGAATTGCCATCAGATTGTAGCTCAAAGCAGATGTGGAATTTTTCTTCCAATGCATGAAAGCTGTAACAAGATATTGATCAATTTTTTCCGATACATGAGAGCTGGAAGAACTTGTTGCATTTTTTCTTATACCTGGATGATCTTTTATACTTGTTCTAGTGAACCCAGGCAATCAACTGTTTCGCATGAGAGTTGGAAGAAGATCTGCTTGATATATTGTGGAGGTCTGTTTTGTGTATATGTGTGCGTGTGACATGAGTGTGTATGTGTGTGTTATGTCGGGCAGGTGGCACGACATCTGTGCGGAGCAGGACACGAGGTTCACGTTGTGACTGTCGCCCCTGAATTCGTCTTCAGGCGTGATATCCCTTCGCCAAAGCTTCACATCCGGAAGGTAAGCATGTCTTTCCCATGCATACAAACAAGTCCTATCAAGTTTTCTTCTCTCACTCTCTCTCTCTCTCTCTCTGTGAGATTTCAGTCTCCAGCCAGGAATCATGCATAGGTGATGAAGGAAAAGTGGAGTATCCATCCAGCAGGAGGTCTCTGCCTCTCTCTTTATGTGTCTCTCTCTCTCTATCTCTCTCATATGTGTGAGAATGAAGATTCTAGGGTTCTGACCATCATGAAGGCTTTCCAATAACCATGTGGGATTGATCACACATGCTATGGATTTGTCACTGTGTTTTTCTTTTATCATACTTCACAATTGAATCATATTTCATCTGAAGATGTTGTTGGGGTGCTTTGGTTGCATGATGTGTAGGTGTTGCTGGACTGTGGAGCTGTGCAATCAGATGCTCTCACAGTGGATTGCCTAGGTTCACTAGAGCAGGTATAAAAGATCTCTTGATTAAAAAAAAAACCTAACTTCTCTCCAAATACACAAACATTTTTTTGGTCTGGCCCATGCACACATCTCTATTACCTGCCACAAATGCCATGACCTTGCAGTATAGCTCTTGTTGTCAGTCAGAAGTGCATGCATGCATGACCAGCTCTATTACTATTCATCACATTTTTCTATAAGAAGCTTCTTCACCACCCCTCTCATTGCGGCAGAAAGTCGTGTACATGCTTTCTCATTGAGGTTTTGAGTTCAGGTGGTGAGAGAGTTTGATTCAGTTTATGACATGTGGGAATTGTTGTTTCAATCTCTTTTGGGTTTCAACAGTACTCTCGTACTGCAGTTGTCAACCGCACAGCTCTGTTGGCAGTTGAGGTGGAATGGCTCCAATCCATCAAGGCAAATCTTGTGGTAATAGTTGCATGTTCTGATCTTCAATTAAGTGAAAGGAGTTGATCCAAAGACAGATTGAAGCCAAGTTATTGATGTTAGCTTTTTGTTCCACAGTCAGTATGGAGGTTCTGACAAATGGGAAACAATTGAGTGGGAATTTTTGCTATTCTGACCCTGTGGCTTGTATGTGAAGGTGTCAGATATTGTTCCTATAGCATGTAAAGCTGCAGCACAGGTGGGCATTCCATCTGTATGTGTCAGTAACTTCAGGTACCCTCCTGTCTGACCTCACCATGCAGCTCAGTCAGGTCTTCTTGCATGTCAAGGCTACATTTTGTATCTCCCTGTAAGAAGAGCTTTTAGTAGTCTTTGAAAACTCTAGACTTCCCAAGGGTACTCACTGCTCACATGATGGTCAGAGCATTGTTCTACTGAAAAACATCAACATTGAGCTGATGTAAACTGTCTTTCTTGAAAAAGTGGGTGTCATTGTGTCTGGCAGCTGGGACTTCATTTATTCAGAGTATGTCACAGTGGCTGGGAATGATCACCGCTCCATTGTTTGGCAGGTTAGCCTTTGGCTTCAAGAGTCATTGAGTGAAACACTAGTAGTTTTGCTGCTTCGGTTATTGAGAGAACTTCTTCTTCACAGTCCGCAGAGTGTTGAATGATGATGGGGATCTGTGTAGCATGTCCCATGGCATCCACTATGCAGTCATGAACGAGTTAAAATTTATCTCTTTCCTAATCATTAGTTCATTGTTTTTTAAGCTGTTATGATGAGCAAGTTTCTTCCACTAAAGATCAAAGTCTGAAACATGGCAAAAGATTGTGAATGGGACAGATTGCAGAGGACTACTCACATGCTCTTTTTGTTATTCGGCTTCCAGGCTACTGCCCAAGTATGACATCTTTCTGCAGTTGTGAAGTTTTATAATCTTGCTACTGTGGGGGACAATCCCTCACACATCCTCTCCGCAAAGTCCATTCGGCATGGAGCAAGTCACTAACTTGACAGTGTTTTGCAAATGCTTCCAGTGCCAGCATTTCGGGATGTTATTGATGTGCCTTTGATAGTACGTAAAGTGCACAGAAGCCGACAGCAGGTTAATTTTTTTCACAGTGTTATTCTACTTGAAACATGACAAGTCTTGTCAGGCATGCTTCCTGTTGACACAGAGGAGGAAGCAGATGACTTGTTTTTTTTACACTTGATGGTCCAAGAAGGAGACTGTCTGTCAAGGATAGATTGGAGAGGATGGAAATTCTAGTCATTTTATTAAGTGATATCTTTTACTGCATGCATGACTGGCACAGGTACGCAAGGACTTGGGAATAAGTGAGAATGTGAAGGTTCTTCTCTTCAATTTTGGTGGCCAGGTTCTCCTTTTAACCCTGAACCTAGCTCCCAGAGATTACTTTTTGCTACTTTCTCTAATTGCATAAGTTAGCAAGTTTACCAAATTTCCAACTGAGAACCCGCTATGCTGTTTGACCCACTATGCTGTTTGTTTGGAAAGAATAACCCAAGCCTTAACATCCTTGGGTGCAGGATGCAAGATGGTCCCTAAAGGACGAGTATATTCCACAAGGCTGGCTGTGCTTGGTACTTTATTTCCTGTCCTATTGGTACATAGAATAAGCACTTAACTCCTTGCTGTAGCAAACATGTAGCAGATGCTATTTGTTGTGAGATGTGGCTGCATGTTGTGCTGGAGATGCTGTTTCCTATTTTTTCTTAGTACAGGTTTAGAGCTGCGGGAAAACACATTTCAATTCTATTTGCTAGAATGTGATTTCTTGGTGAAACTTGAGACAACTTCATAGTCTGATACATTTTGGATCTTTTTTCCAGACTGATTCCATGCAGACCAATAATGCAACTGTACTGTCTGATGTTGTTCTGGAAGGTATGCGGTGCACCTGCAGAACAACAGCTAGCTTCTAACTTTATCCGAATGGACCGTGATTCCTACATGCCTGACCTCATTGCTGCCAGTGATTGCATGCTAGGTATGTACCTTGACCATGTGCTAAATGAAGTTCTTATTTACATACAGATGGGAAATGGTCTGTCAAACATAAATTTCTTGAGGGTCATGTCCAGAGAACTTTGACTTCTCCTTGCTCAACTTTGTGAAGGTCTTGTTAAGTGCTATTGTCTTCCATTTATTGCCATTCTGATGTGGATTGTTGAAAGGTCCAAATGTGCAGATTTGTAATCATTAACCCTTGGCTGCTTGTGCACTTTGCAGGCAAGATAGGTTATGGAACTGTCAGTGAGACTTTGTCATGCAATATCCCACTTGTGTTTGTCCGACGTGACCACTTCAATGAAGAGCCATTCCTTAGAAAGATGCTGGAGGTATACCTACTATGACAACAGTAGCTGTCGGCATTTGAATATAGCTCTTTTGATGTTGTCTTTAAATACAGACACAACACTTATTTACTCTGAATGGAGTTGTGTGATTTGACAGTTCAACCGAGGAGGTGTGGAAATGAACAGGCGTGATTTCTTGAGTGGGCGGTGGGTGCCATACCTTGAGCGTGCTCTAGTCATCAGGCCTAGCTTCAGTGGTCCTGTCAATGGGGGCAAGGTTGGCTACTCTTATCAACCTCTTTTTTTGTTCTGATAAAAAAGGTCATGCGTATTGATCTCCTGTCCCTTTTGTCCCACAAATCTCAACTGGACTAAGCAGAGATTTCAATGTCTTGTGGCTGGAAATAGGTGGCAGCATGTCTACTGGAAGATGCTGCGCATGGAAAAGCCTACACCATTGAACCAGTAAGAATTGTTAGAAATAGAGTGGTTACAACTGCTGCTCAATATCTATGTTTCTTAGTCCTGTCATGGCAATGGTTTCCAATATGTATAGTGACGTATCCACTGTTGCCTTCTTAGTGATGTTATGGGTTAAGTGCAGGAAAGTGGATCAAGACGGTTGAGGGATGCAATTGTGTTTGGGTTTCAAATGCAAAGACATCCTGGACGGGAGATTGATATTCCTGATTGGTACATGCCCACTGCGATATGTCCAGGCCTTGGCCCGGTCCCTCAGTCACATGACTCCAAGGGCATATTGCAGGATGCAGCTTCTAATGAGCTGTAAGTGTGCTCGGAGTCACATGGAGCACATTTGCCATCCTTATTGTTCATGGTGTGGCACAGTTCAAGCATGACAATGATCTCTGATTTTGCAGAGGATTGGAGTTTGAGATTCTTGAGGGAAGTTCACATGGTCTCTCAGACACTGCATGCTTCCTCCGTAGTCTGGCTAGACTCGAGAATGAAGGAGATGTGCAGGCAAGTGATCGTGCAAGCAAACCAAAAGAAAGAGAATGGTTGGCTGCTGCTGGCATTTTCCGCTGGGAGGTCTGTCTCTGTTCTTTCTTCTGAAATTTGCTCACATCAGCCCCTTCGGCTTTTAGCTATGTCTTTCTGTCAGTGATCTATGGACAAGCTAGGCCTTACATACCAAATCCCATCTAAATGCATAGTCAAGCACCCTGGGCTGAAAAGAATCTTGGGAAGGATGGCCTCCAATAATAATTTTACGCATGTTTAAAGAGGAGGCACTACCTCCAGCATAGGAAGAGTCTCTCTGTCACACCAACTCTGTCTAGCATTGATTGTCTTTATCAATCAGAGTTTTGTCTATGGACCTGTAGAATGGAAAGACAGAGACCCAAAATAACAGAAACTTGTATTTGAAACTGTAGAATGAACAAACAGCGCACATTGTCTTAGAGACAGAATCATGAGGCTCAAGGGAGGCACAATACACTTGTTTGAAGCCATGAGAAGCTACGACCAACACTACATGTTTCAAGAATGGAGTATTCAAGGCTAGTAGAAGGAACTGATAAACCCTTAGATTTGCAGGATGATATATATGTCTCGAGGGCTCCTGGCCGGTTGGATGTCATGGGTGGAATTGCTGATTACTCTGGCAGCTTGGTGTTACAGGTCACTTCTGCTCTCCTCTTCTCTGGAGCAGTTCTCCTCTTTGAATTTGAAATTTTCATTGGTTTAGGATTGGGGGTTGTGTGACCCTGAACTTGAGAACCAATATGACAAGTTTTTGTCATCTTCATGCCAATTATGCTTCAGAAATGCCCCTTACCCATGAGCAGCCGTACACATGGGCTCAGTTCCTGTTGAAACTAGGGAAGACAGCATTTTATGGGTCCTTGCATCATGAAATGTAGCTCATTACTTATGAGTCTCAGGGACCTCTGGAATGCAGATGCCAATCAAAGAAGCATGCCATGTGGCAGTGCAGCGGAGCCCTGCAGGCAAGCAACGATTATGGAAGCATACCATGGCACGGCAACTGGCCACAGGCCAAGGTTTAACTCCTGTCGTCTGCATTGTATGCTCTCATCTGTTTACCCAAAACTCAATGGAAGTTACTGAACCATGAAAATAGTGAAATGACCTGGTCTCCTGCTTCCAATTCTCAACATTGGAATTAATTTCTGTATGGTTTCTCCTCTACATCCACAGGTCTCATTTGGTTCAGACTTGAGCAATCGTGCACCCACTTTTGACATGGACCTTGCTGACTTGTTTGACTCTGAGGGAGAACCTATTGCTTATGATGTGGCCAACAAGTACTTTGATCAAGATGCTTCACAAAAGTAGATTCACTTCTTCCCTCCCAGTTACTTGAATTATACCACTTTATCAGGATTCCTTGATTGGGCATATACATGAATTTTATTGCAAATGTGAGAAGGTATATGGCATGTGGGGACGGTGTCCAGATGCATAACAGATACAGACCTGAGTTTCCCATTAGTTGTCCTCATGGGCCAACATCTTGGGGAAGGTGGGCTGCATATGTGGCAGGGACTCTTTTGGTTCTAATGCGGGAGCTTGGTGTGCGCTTCCATGACAGCATAAGCATACTTGTACTTTGCAGTATCAAAACCTCGCTTTTTCTTGTGGTGTTAAAATTGATCATCTGAACAAAATGACAGAACGTTTGGAAGCACCTCAAGAAAGTAGAAATCTGCACTCAGATTCTCAGAAGGACCATTGTCTTGACAGAAGAATCCATGTGAAAACAGATTTCTTCAGCAGTTCCAGAGGGAAAGGGAGTTTCATCATCAGCAGCCCTTGAAGTAGCCACCATGACTGCCATTGCTGCTGCTCATGGTAAGCTCTCACAAAGGCTGATAGACTGGGTAACAGGTGAAAAGTAATGTTTTTTTCAGAGTACCTGGATAGTAAGCAGAAGAATGGAGACATTTACTTTTTGAGTGCACATAGTGCCATGTGGCTGACAAATGTGTCACTTGCAGGTTTGACTATCTCACCCAGAGATCTCGCAATTCTCTGTCAAAAGGTGAGTAAATGAATCTGCAAACCTGGACAGAACATTGAAAAGTTGGCAGCAATGTGAAATATTTACTCATAAATATTGCATTGTTGTCTGTCATGAACTGCCTTATTGTATTAGGTAGAAAACCATGTTGTTGGAGCTCCATGCGGGGTGATGGATCAAATGGCATCTGCTTGTGGAGAGGCTAACAAACTTCTTGCCATGGTGTGCCAGGTTGTGCTTTCTACCTGACTCCTCCTACCACATTTGCACCTTTCCCCCTGTACTTTGTAGCTTTGAAAATTGAAACAGGATGATGAACATTTTCATGAACTCTCATTGGCTTCCATATGCTAGACTGTAGATTTCTTCACAAATGTTTCACTGAGTAACATGCTCTTTTTGGAATGTTATGTGGTTAGCCTGCAGAAGTGAAGGAGCATGTGAACATTCCCCACCATGTACAGTTCTGGGGCATTGATTCCGGTATCCGTCACAGGTAAAAAACTCTTGCTTCCCCCTCACTTCGTTTGGTCATACTGTCTTTCAGGACATTGTGAAATTGCACAGTTCCATCTTTGAGGTTTGGTTCTGAACAGATCACTTATTCTCCATGCAGTGTTGGAGGTGCTGATTATGGATCAGTGAGGGTGGGGACCTTTATGGGGCGGCGAATTATCCAAGGCACTGCTTCAAAGCTTGCCAACAGCTTTAAGAAGACAAGGGACGAAGCTGATGATGTTGAGCTTGCATTATCAACCGAAGATGCTGAGGAGGAATACTTGTGCAACATACCACCACACCGGTACACTCCCCTGAACAGACAGTCACTGTGTGCACCTCTCTCAACTAGAAGTGAAGAACTTGTAGCTGTGTTGCTACATGCAGAAGTTAAAATGTATTTGGCATTACAGTGCAGGATATTCCGATCAATAATTTTTTGGGAATACTCTGCAGCAACCTGTTTTAATTGTGTCTCTCACTTGTTCAAATCTACCATTTTGCCTCATCAGACTTGAGTCAGGGTATGAGGCAGTACTACCAACCAGTTTGAGTGGCGAAAGGTTTCTGGAGATGTTCAGCAGCCATAATGACCCCTTCACCAAAATCAAACCTGATAGAGTATATGATGTCAAAGTTCCAGCAGCTCATCCCATCTATGAGAACTTCCGTGTCAAGGTATTGGATTCCAAGACTGAGTGAGTTTGTTGTTAGTGTACGAGGTACTATTATTATTAATTTATGAAGGCATCTTCAGAATGGACTTTACTGCCTGTTCCTTATGTGCTAAGAAGGGGGTCTTTAGAAAAAAGACCTGGAATATTGTGGCTGTTGTGTGCAGGATGACATGCAGTCTTCTAACTTTGCCACTGTTGGCATATGGTGGTGTGCAGGCATTTGCTACATTGCTAACAGCAGTACACACAGACATGCAGCTTGAAGCATTGGGGGAGCTCATGTATCAGGTGAGTGCTTTTGCTTGCCTAAGTGCCCTCAATCTGTAATAAAGAACCTTGATGCACAGCTTATTAACATGTATGGTATGGATGGCAAAGAGTTAGAGACATAAAACAACTGGACAGCAATCTTGACCCTATCTTGCTAGCTCTCTGTAACTGATCAGAAATGGGATCACAAACAGTATGGTAGTTGCTAACCATTACTGGAAGGAAAACATCACCCCATTGCACAGGAGCACTGCACTTTTGCAACAGTGCAATTTTCCTTGCAGTCAGGCTGGAAACATGCAAATATCATCATGTTTATGTGTCTGAACTTTGGTAATAGTTGGTTAATGATTGAAGAGGTTGGAGATGGGTGGCAGTCACATTACAGCTACTCAAAATGCAGGCTGGGCTCGCATGGCACTGACCGTCTGGTATCCCTGGTTAAGCAAACAAGGAATCAAGCTTACACAAAAGGTACATCTCTCTTTGGTGCAAAGATAACTGGTGGTGGATGTGGAGGCACAGTGTGTGTGCTGGGACACACAGGTGCAACAAGCCAAAACCAAATCCTCCAGGTAATGATGGCTCTAAAACATTTCATCTGTCTTAGAGAGAGGTCATGAAACTCTTTCTTCCGTTGAATCTAGAATGCTATATGTTTCTTGTCAGCTCTAATTTTTCTCATCATTAATTGTTCAAAATAAGCTTGGTTTTCATGCTTTCACTGGACAGCTGCTGATTCAGGATCTCATTCACACAATTGTGTATCTAACAGAAAGTTGCAAAAAAAAAAGAGTTCAGCTGCATATCTTTCAGCTTGATGAACTCCCTTGACTAAAATGTGTTGCAGTCTCTGTCCTCATTTGTGGCCTAGCTCCACTTGGATGTCTTGGCTGGGAGAGACAAGAGAACATAATCTTGTGGTAATCCAATTGCTTGTCCTCTCTGCAGATTCAGCAGCAATATAAAAGTGCAACAGGACATCTTCCTTTCATTTTTGAAGGCTCCTCCATGGGGGCTGGCCAATTTGGATTCCTTCGCATTCGTCGCCGGGCTTCAAAGACCATGTCCTAAGGCATGCCCTCAACATAGACCACAACTACAGGAAACAAGATTGGTGTTTCCAGCTCCTTCATTACTTTTGACTTTCTTTTTTGGTTCTGGGCGAAGCATCATCTCACATGACATACATTCATATAAAGCTGAGTAGTAACAACATTGATTCTTGGGATTTAAATTTGCTCAGCAACTATTATCAGAAAGTGTCTTAGGTGTTGCAAAACATGGGGAATCACCAATTCTGTAGGGTTCTTATTTCTGAATTACATCCTAAAATTTATGATGACAAGTGAGGCAGATTACCGGCATGATTAATAACATGTCTAACATCCTCACCCCATCAGAACCACACACTAGTGTTGTCTGAATGGTCCTGTCAATAGACAACAGAAGTGGTAATTCCACCTTTGGTTTGAATACTCTAATATTGGTCACACCAAAAGAACGTTCCACAGACCTGTAATGTACAGGCATATTACTAGTCCGTGGGCTATGGCCAACTTTCCATTGCCTTCTGCTTCATGATGATTTGACCAAACCCTGCAGAATATACTCCTCCAAGTGGTAAATGCTAATGTAAACAAGCACAACTTTCTTGACTTTCATTGCCAAAACTCTCAGCTTTTCTGCGGAGACTTGCCTACCACAGTGTCTGAATCTCTCCACTCTCTTGGTTGTTTGTATATCTCAGATCTCAGATGCGTTCATATACAACAAGAATCTTGAAACAAAAACCTTTGAATGAAACTGCAGCATACACAAACAGTACAAATCATGCTCACATCACTGGACCAGCTCCAGGCAAAACATTCATAAAACACAAAATAGTGACTCAGATTAACTGTCCCTAGAAAACACTTGCCTCATGATGAGAACATCATGTGTAATCTACTTGGTTTCTCCAGATTTCCTACAAGTGTGTGTGCTTGCTGTAGTAGGCTTTAGGCAAAGAGGAGTTCTCCATGAGGTTGTACAGGCTGTGAAAGTGTATGTATCCTCAGAACTACAGTGTTTTGGCTTTGACTGGTTGCTTCTTCCTCATCATCTGACGAATTGCCGAGTTTCTCATGCCCAAAAAGAATAAAAGAGCTCCAAAAAGTGACAAATTCTGCATACAGAATGATGTGCACATGTTATAGACAGATGATGCAACTTTGGAAGCTATTTCCATGAAACCAACCAGGTAATCTCCTTGAATGAGATTTTTTTTCCATTATGTTATATTCTAACAGAGTCAAGAAACCAAAAAGTGTTTCAATATGTACACATCAATGTTTACCTTCAAGAAAGAGTTGAACTGATGGAGGTAATCAGGACTCGCAAGATCATAATTGTAAAAATCATGTATAATTGGTGTTACTGCAGCCAAGAATATGAGCTACACAGAAACAGAATCACATCAGAACTTTATTCGGAGTCACAATTTCTCTTCTGTTTTGATCTCCCTTTGCTGTTTACCCCTGTTACCTACACTAACCTCTCTTCTTCAAAAGCCCTCTACTCAAAAAAGCTTTGAAGAACTAGTCTTGTTCCAACAAGTTCCTCTGCTGTGCATCCCATTTGTCAAAAGCTATCCATACGTGTGAAGTTGTGTGAACAAACTGTGGTGTAAATACTGAAACTAGAAAAGACCGTTGCAGGAAAGTCTTTGCATGCATATTACTCACCAGCAAATAGGCACCCAAGCTGCTGCCCAAGATGAACAGAAGACCACCTACACCTTCCAGCACTATGGCTGCCATCAACAAATGTTTTGTCTGCATTCAACATCCAACAAGTACTCTTCAAAACCTGCATTAGTTGAAACTAGAGGGGCCAAAGCTCTTGCCTAAAACTGGCACTAGTTGAAACTAAGGGGATCAAAGCACTTGCACAAAACCTCACTAGTTGAAACTACAGGGGCAAAAGTTCTTGTGTAAAAGTGACACTAGTTGAAACTACAGAGGTCAAAGCTCTTGCACATCTTAGTAAGATCAGGTGGAAGATGCAAAAATAAGTCTAGGTAAAGCAATGTTGTTGTTCTTTCTTAAGCCAAAATTAATCATATGTCACTCTCAAATACTCTCTTGCAATGAATTTCAAGCGAAGGGAAGAGGGGACTGAAGCTTGTGCCCGCACACCTCAACATTTTGAGGTAGAGAAAAGTTGGCATTGAACATCTCATTGACATTCTTTCTGAACAGCTCAAACTTCGGGTTCAGTGCATCCAAAGCAGCACCTCCATTTTGGCCGAAACCCTGGATTCTGAGGAATGAAACAACGAACACATGCAAGCACATGTAAAACAACAACCCTAACATAAGCAGTGGCATTCAGAAACAAATGCCTGCATAAAATAAGAGTGTGACCAGATGGATAGATAGACCAGCCTGCAGGTTCACAGACTCAACCCTGGTGAAGAATGCTTGATCGCCAGAAACAGCACATCCTACTCAATAAACATGTTCTTCTGCTTCTAAACACACACACACACACACACACACACACTCTCTCTCTCTCTCTCGCCTGCTTCTCTCGGTGACGCCGAGAGAAGCAGGCGAGAGAGAGAGAGAGAGAGTCTTTTGCCAAGACTAATGACAAGCTCCGACTTCGACCTAGCAAATGCAGAGGATCAAAAACACACACACCTTCACAAGGGGGCTAAAGCCGCGGCGATGAAAAACGACTCTCAGCAAGGCCACCACGCAGTTCAGCAGCAATATGGCAGGAGGGAAATACAAAATCACAATCAAGAAAATTTCCTAGACAAAATGCAACCTACAACTCTCACAACAGCAGCAGCAACAGACGCCAACGACGACGACGACGACGACACAGGCAATCAAAACCTCCGAGGAGACTGAGGCCAACAACAGTTGCCAATAGAAGAAGAAGAAGCTTTTACCGATGGAAGAAGTTTTCACAAAAACAAAACAAGAAACAAGAAACAAACTCCGTCTGCTATGAAGAAAATGGAATGCTTGTTTTGTGTTTTTTTGTTTCCCCCCCCCACTTACTTCTGCCAAGCAGCGAGAATGAAGATGGCGGAGAAGGCCACACGGCCTATGAAGGACAGAAAGCCCATGCCACTAGCTCTCCTCGGCCTCCCCAGTGCAAGCAAACCTCCGAAATGCAAATGACAAACAGAAGAGAATCAGCAGAAGTGCACTCCTGTCTGTTTCCCTTCTTCTCACCTCGCACGCAAGAGGAGAGCTCTTGAGAACAGCTTCTTCTGTCAAGGGCCTGTTGAGAGAGCCCCTGACAAGGGCCTCTGTCAAGGGCCGCTGTTGAGAGCCTAGTCCCTTACGTACATACATAGGTACTTGTTTACTTTGGGTGTTCGAGTCGGAATTGGACCAGAATTCCTTTTTTTTCCCTGCCTAAATTTAGCGAGTTGGCTAAAAGAAATATTTCACAAAATGGCTAAAAAGACTTTTTTTTTGGTTTTCTAGTTGCCAAAAATGTGAAGGAATCTTTAAAAATTTTACTTTCATATCCCATTTATAACCAAATTTGGCTAAACTATATTATTGATGATTGCCAGTTCAGCTACATCACAAATATGAAAAAAGAAAACCCTGAGTTGGACTCTCTTGGTTTGTCTTTGTGGCCTCTTTCTTTCAAGAATGATGCCTACTGTTTTGTGGCCTTCAACAGCAAGGTACTTACAGTTTCCTTTCCAAAGTGTAGGGTAAAGCCCTAGGATATGGTCATTCTCAAAATAAGGGTCCTAGAATGAGATGATATAGCTGAGTCTAAAGGTTGGGGTGGCCTCAAAATAAGGGTCCTAGGATGAGACAATATAGCTGAGTCTAGCCCCTCGTTTTTGGAATGTCCCCCCTTTGATGGGCTTTTACCCATTGTAAAGCCTGAGACAAAATTATCATGAACCTAAACATATGTAGATCAGGAGGGCATAGGAGGGGGCGAGGGATCTTACACCTACTCCTCAAAGGTGAGAGAGGTCTTACAGTTATAAGCAAGCATAATTTTCCTTCCCACTCTTAAGGACTAGGCATGATTATCCCTCCTCTTCTTTTCTAAGAGAGATATTCAAATGGAGATGGTGTGAACAATCAATTACTCAATTTCATCAACAGAACACTTATTGATTTTCAATTTTCCCAAATCCTTTCCCAACAATAGGAATAATGCTTAGAGATCCCAAGTAAATAGGTACTTGATCCTTCATAGATAGAAAAGCAAGACACAACTCAAGCATGTTGAACTTGAAAAGATTGAACCACAAGATATCAACCCAATGATCCCTTAGAGCCTTTCATTCTTTCCATCAATTGTCCCTATTGATTTTCTACAAACTAGCATTATGCTTCTTAACTCATGTGCAATGGAAATCATGGAGAAAACAAATAGAACACTAGACATCAAACTCGAACATTGATCCCAAAAATCAACACATTGCACAAAGATCTCACAACAAACACAATTCAAAAACAAGGAAAAAAATGAAAGTGTTTGAAGCAACATTTCCATTTGTAGCTAGTCTTTGCCATATTTGCTCCATCATTGGCATTATTCTCGTCCACACCGAAAAAAACAAACAACAATGTGCAAATCTTTAACGTTTCACACTTCCTTAACACAATAGCTATTGCTTGTAAAAGCACTTGCAAATCATAGGGCACTCTTGTGAATGATAAAAGACAAGATAATAAGTCGTTTTTCCACACTTGTACAATGATAGTTAGCACACCATTCAAACAACATCCCTAAAAGTTACAATATTTCATATTCATGTTTAACATTGTTTAACACTACAACTTTAGTATCTAGACCCCTTTGTTGAACCCCACCATAAAATCTATCATTTGAACAAAGGTTCACTAACAATTGTGCAACAATTGGGCTTGTGATCACACAAATTACAATCACATAGTTTTTTTCACATGCTCCAAATCTACCATTATCATGAAGCTTCATGAAAGAGAAAACATGGTTGACAAGTGGAGAGAAAGGTTGTCTGTTTAGCTTGAAAAAAGTCTTGATGATGACAATGGGGAAGACTTATTTTTATATGGAGTTTTAAAGTAGCTTGTTAAAACTTTGGAAAATGAAAGACATGGTGACAACAAGGTGGGGTGAAGTGAAAATTTGTTGAGAGAGAGGGAGTTGGGCATGAACATATGTTTTTAAATTATTTTGCTCCTTCATTAATGTACGTAGTGAGGAACTTTTTAGGTGTTGATATAGGATGATCACAAACTTTTTATGAAAATTTTGCAAACCATTTGTGACTATGGTTCTTTTATCTTGCAAATACAAGATTGCACAAAAAAGTTTGGATTGTCCTTGATCAAAAAATGCATAACTACATTTCACATCAAGTTTATCAACATCAACCTTGTTCAATCATGTCGATCATATTAATTTTGACTCCAACATAACATCACATTGTTTTAAAGTAAACCTAAGATCAACATGGGGTCAACTTAAGTCAAAATGATCATTTAAAAATTTTTAATGGTAAAATATTTACCCCGATGGTGATCGAAATTGAATCACCACAAAAAATTTAAGGACAAGAATTATTGATTGAACTTCATTTTAATTCATATGATGAATATAATTCAATCGTATTAACCCAAATTTATTCATGAAAGACAAAATATTGTGACTGTTGAATTGTGGTAATTGAATTTTGGTCACCATTTTAATAGTTGAGATTTTTTTTTCAATTCTAAAAAAAATTTGAAATTAAATGTAGTCTTTTTATGAATAAAATTATAGTCTTATGGTGACCAATAACCTATCCTAAAAAATCAATTTTCTTTCAATTATTTAAAAAACCATCAAGTAGTGACGACTAAATTTCAATTGCCATCTTCACAATCAAGACTTAATTCACCATCTTCATAGTCAAAATTAAAGGTTAAATTTTTTTATGTCAATTTGACCTTCAATTTTTATTTTAAAAATATATTTTGACCAAAATTGATCACTTTATGGATCTCCACAATCAAAAACATGTTCTTTGTTTTTTAATTTTTATTTTATTCAAAAAAAATTGACTATTGAAGTGTGTCAACTAAATTTCAATCACCATTTCAATGGTCAATTTTTTTTTTTAATTACAAAAATTTGGTCATCTTGTGGATCAAGGTGTCCATAAAAACGAAGAAAATGAAAATAAAATCTTAACCATGAAAATGGCAACCAAAATTTAATGATCACATCTTGATCATCAAGATTTTTAAATTTTTTAATAGTTTTTTCAATTGAAATCTAGTCATTCAAAAGATGACTATTAGTGTGAACCTAGTCTTAGTCCCACCCAAGTCCACCCTCGAGTCTTCCATGGTCCATGGAGTATCTAGGTTACAAGTAAAATTCAATCATAACTTCAAGAGTGGATTTTAGAATTTGGAAGTTTTTTTTTCCAAAAACCATATTCCATGATGTGACTAAAATTCAATCACAACTTGCATAAGGTTGCTCCATGGTTTATGGAACACCCTTGTCAAAGAATACCTCTCCAGGGTAGACAATGCCCAGCTTAGGAAAAGCTTGGCACGTTTTCGTTGTGCGAATCACAAGCTGCAAATTGAGCTAGGAAAGCAAGTCAAGCCAGTGAAGGTGCCGATGCAACAACGTTACTACAAATTGTGCAACTTGGGTGCGGTTGAGGATGAGGAGGACTTCTTGTTGGTTTGCCTTGCCTATCAAAGTGTTCGAGAGAGGTTTAGAGGTTCATTGCCACTACCTGCCATCACACCTTTGGCTGAATTGCTGAGCTGTTAGCAACAAAGCATCCTTGCTAGATTCTTAGTGCAATGTCAGACGGTTAGATTTGAATTGCTTCATCAGACTTAACGTCAATTGGGTTTTGGCCCGGGCGCTGTTTGGCCCACTTAATGACGCTAAATTGTAAGTAAGTAAGTAAGAACCAAATTTCAATTACAACCAACATAGGGGTGTTACATGGACTTGGGCCCCATGAGAGCTCCTGGGGGGGGGGGGAGAGATTCTCATGTGAGGTCGGATTCAGCTACCACCTTACCCTAGGACCCTTATTTGGAGAATGCCCTAACCCTAGGGCTTTAGGGAATGCCCTAACCCTAGAGCTTTATGTTACACTTGACAAACTTTTGTTTTTTTTCCATTGCAACTATCGTCTTGGACCTCCATGCACTCTCTCTCTCAAATTTCCACTTCTCTCCTTTGCAATTCGAGTTGTCCTCCGGCTCTTCCACCTCGGAGACAACCCAATTGCATGTTGGCTTCTAAACCCTAGAGCTTTTGTTTTGGGGTTTGCTTTTGTTGTGCCCTTTTTTTTGGCCCCCCCTCTCTTCCTTCCTTCCTTCCTTCCTTCCACGCAGTTCTGCAGTGCTCCCCCATCACCAGAAAAAAACAGAGACAAAAAAACAACAGCCCAGCCTGAGGAGCGCTGACTGATTAACAGTGACACTCTGGGAAAATGTTTTTGTTTGACTGGTTTTACAGCGTGCTTGCAACACTAGGGTTGTGGCAGAAGGAGGCGAAAATCTTGTTCCTTGGCTTGGACAATGCCGGCAAGACCACGTTGCTGCACATGCTCAAGGATGAGGTTGCTATTCTTTTCTGTGTCTTGGTTGGGGCCTTAGCAAGGGTTTGTTGTGGTGGTGGTGGTGGAATTGAGGAAGATGGGGTTGTTGGTGTCTTTTTTCTAGTGTTTTGAGATCGGTTGTCTTTGTCGTCTGTGAGATTGTGGATGGTGGGTCATGGCAGCAACTTCTCTCTACATCATAACCTCCTTCTGATTGCATCTTTCTATTGCTTGTTCTTGTTCCATTCTTGTGTGTATTTCAGAGGTTGGCACAGCATCAACCAACGCAGTATCCTACATCAGAAGAGCTGAGCATTGGCAATATCAAGTTCAAAGCGTTTGATTTGGGGGGCCATCAGATTGCCAGAAGAGTATGGAAGGACTACTATGCAAAGGTAAAAATCTCTTTGAGCCACAGAAGAAGAAGATGCTGCTGAATGTCCTCTCTCAGGAGTTGCTTAAGCTTTTTGTATGTATGTATGTCAGAAAGAGGAAATCCATTTGAAGCAGCTGCTGCACCATGATGTTGCTGGAAATTATTTCTCTTGTACTTTGACTGCATGATTTGATTGACTGACAATGAACGTGGTGATGAAGAGGTGATTAGTATTATAATCCTTCTTGCATCTCACAACTCAGGAGAAAACATAATTTGTTGTAAGAATTGCCATTTGCAATTGGCTGGCTGGCTGGCTGTTCATGAGAGGAGGTGAAGCAGAGAGAGAAGAAGAGTAGGGGAGTTGAATGATCAGGATACCCTAGTGTAAGGGTTGAGGGCACAACTCTTCTTGTGTGTGGTCAAGGTCACCATGATGATGGGCAGTGGAACAGTGGAGTCTGATGTTGACATGAGTTGCTTCTAATGTCATCAATGATCTATTTCAGAGCAGGTGGAGCCATGTTTGAGAACAGCTTTCTCATTTTATGTAAGTATGCAACCAGTAATGGCATAATGACTTGTAAGAAGACTGATTTTGCAGGTGGATGGCATAGTGTATCTGGTGGATGCGGCTGACAAGGAAAGGTTTGCAGAGTCGAAGAAGGAGCTAGATGCGCTCTTGTCAGATGACTCGCTTGCACAAGTTCCATTCCTGATCCTGGGCAACAAGATTGACATTCCATATGCAGCTTCAGAAGATGAGCTACGCTACTCGCTAGGCCTGAGCAACTACACAACTGGCAAGGGGAAGGTGAATCTTGGTGAGACCAACATGCGGCCAATCGAGGTCTTCATGTGCAGTATAGTGCGAAAGATGGGCTATGGGGAAGGCTTCAAGTGGCTGTCTCAGTACATTAAGTAAACTCTATGTGTCATGAGTTTGGTGAGGTGCATGAGGTTTTTGTTGGACTGGGGGTTTTCTTTTTTCATGTTGAGGCAGTTGCAGGATGGATATCGAGTGGACTCATGGCATGGTTTCTGCATTGGTGCAAGGCCCATATCTGGTTGCCACTGCAGCAATGAGTGTGCACTCAAATCATCACCTTTTTTTGTCTCTGCAGATTCTGGAAATCAGGTAGTAGTAGTACTACTTAGGAACTCAATTTGCAATTATATGTTTGTAAGATGACATTCATGTGCCCCAAATGCACTCTGGGTGTCCACTAGTAAGAGACACCTTGTACCACCATTCTTGGGACTCATAGCAATCTACAAAGCAGAATGAGAACTCTTTTGAGGGTTTTTCTGTGTCTTGACATCATGTGTTTTCTAATCCATTGGGTTCTACTAATCCTGGTGCATTTTGGTATGTTAGAAGAACAGGGGTAGCCTTCTAGTCTTGGTTGTCTGGGTGTTGTCACAGATTTCAATTTGCAAGAAGCTGTCCACCAACAGGGCTTGTTGCTATTACCGCTATGAACAACTTGCTTGGTTGAGTCTTCACCAAGCTCTTTTTACTTTCTAAAGTACGTTTTCTAGCTCATGATAGTCACACAAACTGTGGGTGTCTTTTGACAGGTGATAAAGACAGATTTACTACTTATGGGAGTTGTTTTTTGTGCAAATGTGGTTTTGGTGTTCAGTTTGTTGTTCCCAAATCCTCTCCCTGTTCTCATTTTTTTTCTAAGCTTCCAGAGTGGCAATTAGCCTCAGGTAGATTTTACATCATCAATTTGTTTGGTTTTGTAGTTGGATCTTTGCTCAAAACAGTGTGCACACAGGCAGTTTGTGTCTTTGCAATTCCCAATAAATGCAAACATCATCTTCATCATCATCATCATCATCAACAACGGCTCCCAAATTTCCCGTAGAGTTTTGAGCTTGCTGAGTGCAATCAGCTTTGGGTAGTTTACATCATCAATTTGCTTAACCTTTTTAGTTCAATCTTTGTGCAAAATGCAGTGCATGCATAGGTGGTTTCTATCTAGCTATTGCTACCCAAAATGCAATCAACATCAACTTTTGCTCAGAAGTCAAAGCCTTCCGTTTCTGCGTGATGAGCTCCTCTCTCCAAGCCTGCATCTTCTCATTACTTTACATACACACTGCACCACTCCATTGTGTACACGCAGAGGTAAAGGAAATTGAATAGTGTAAAAGAAATGGAATGAGCTAGGACACTTCCGACCAATACGAGTGTCCCTCAAGACAGCAAATCATAAGTAGCCACTTGGATCACAGATCCACCGTCAGCAAAACCACAAATACATCTGCACCGTCAAAATATGTTTTTTTCTTTTTCTCTGAAAAAATGACTCTTAACTTCATCTGTACCGTCAAATGTTGTTTTCTTTTCTGTGAAAAAAGGACTCATAAATAATCTGCACCGTCAAAAAAAAATTATTTTCTTTTTGTTTTGTTTTTTTTCTGAAAAAGGGACTCGGTACATCGGCACCGTCAGCTGTTATAACCATGGTTTGTGGAAGTTTTAACCATCGTTAGTGAGCGCTTGACTCCTGGTTTCTTTAGGTCTTGGGTTTTAGGGTTTGAGGAAGGAAGACTTCTGAGCAAGCCGCGCGCGCTCTAGCGTTCAGTGTTTTGTTGTTTGCAGATCGAGATCCGCAGTACGCGATCATGGCGGGGGAGGAGCAGCAGCATGATGACACTATCCCTGAGCTCAAGGAGAGCATCGGTGGAGAGGTCTGTTGTTATTTTCTTGCTTGCCTTCGTCTTGTCAGTGTGAGTTTTGTATTTTGTGTTTTGAATGCAAGAACGACATGCAGGAACAGATACGACGCGCATTTTATCACGGAAGAATTTGTTCCCGAGCTCCGTTTGTATTGTTCCTGGGCATGATGATACCATGCCTGGGCTCAAGGAGAGCATTGGTGGAGAGGTCTATTGTCTTCTTGGTTGCCTTCGGTCTTGTCCGTGTCATTTCTTGCATTTATTGTATATATATTTATATTTTTGAATGCAAGACCATGAAGGAACAGCTGCGACGTCCATTTTTTTCATGAAATAATTTATCTCTGAGCTCCTTTTGTTTTGTTCCTGGGCATGATGACACCATGCCTGAGCTCAAGGAGAGCATCGTTGGTGATGCCTGTTGTTTCCTTGATTGCCATCGGTCTTGTCCATGTCATTGTTTTGTTTTGTTTTGTTTTGTTTTTTTTTTTGCTTTGAATGCAAGAAGAATATGAAGGAACACGAATTCTTCTTGGCATTCCCTTGAGTGATTGCAGGACTGTCGTGAAGGAACCTGTTGCGGATCAACAATCCATACATTGGATTGCGGCAACTGGCATTTCATTTTTTAAAATGCTTGTTAGTCGAATGACAGACAACAGAAGGCAGAATGTTGTTTTCTTTTGTTTTGTTTGTATTTTTTTTGTTGCGTCTTGTAGAGCTCAGTAGAGCTGTGTGTAACCCCTGTCATGTTCAAGGTATATGTTCCTCCATTCTCATCTTGGAAATTGGATAGAATGTCATATCTGAAATGCACAGTCTGCAGTTCCTTTGGTGCCATGGCAGATAAAAACAACAGCCATGGCTGTGTCAAAATTTTCTGAACTAGCAGTTCTTTGTGTAGATTGGCACCTTTGATCCAACAAAGAAGAAGAAAAAGAAGAAAGTGCGAATGCAAGAGGATGAAGAGGTGGAGCCTGTTGAGAAGCTGGCGCAGAGGGTGGAGACCTTGACAGGTATGGTGGGCTCATCACAGGCTGGCAGACTTGGTGATGTGATGACACACTTTTGTCATCTTTTCACTCTTGATATCTTTTATCACTTGCAGTTGCTGATGGTGTGGATTCGACTTTTGCGGGGTTGAAAAAGAAGAAGAAGAAGAAGCCTGTAAGTGTTAGTTTTTCTCTTCGTTTCTTCCTCTATTTCAGAGTGCATAAATGCACCAAAATCCTATGCATCCTCTTATGAAAGGTTGATTACAATATTTGGCATCCATGGTCTCTTGTTAGGTTGTTGCTTCTGTGTTCTTAGTGCTTCTGCATGTGAAAGAGCTGATGACTGGGAGCAGCTTTCTTAAGAATTGAAGCATAATGTGGAAATTCCCTGGTTTTTGCACATTTGTTCTGGCACAGTGATACTAGTACTGGCTATTTGTAGGTTGAAGGTGAGGTTGCAGATGAAGAAGAAGCGAATGGTGGTGTTGCAGAAGAACCAAATGGTAAACAGTGTGCCCATGGCATGTTTAAATGCAATGTGTTGTTGGCAGAAGGCAAGCATAGTTGTGAGGGGACATTGTAATCTCTGGGATTAACACTTCATGAAGCTTAGGGAGAAATCTTTACTGCAGTGATGCTAACAAAGTGTCTCTATTATGTGTGCATCATTCCAACAAGGCCTTGCAGTCATGTCTTATTACACATGAACTCCAGCTAGTCTTTTCTCTTTAAACTGTGAATGACAAGGAGATGTCACTTTAAGAATGAATAGAAGAGCATCAGCCAAATAAGTGTCCAAGAGTATGTTGAAATTTGTGATTGTGTGTTGTTTTTTTGTAGGTGTGGAACTGGATGCAGAGGAGGATGAGGATGATGAGGAAGCAGAAGAAATTGTCTTAGAAGCACGGTTCCCATGGGAGGGTTCAGACAGAGACTACCACTATGAAGAGGTAGGTTCTAGGAATATCAACGCTATTACATTCATGTCTATACCTATTACTCTTGAGATTGAGTTACAATTGCCATGACATTATTTGACATGGCCATTGCTTGATATGGACTCTGTTGTAGTTTATGGAAAGATAAATACATTGTAGAAGTTTGCATTGTATATTGCACATTCTAGTAACAGGCTGGGGTGGGTCCAGCTTTTAGGACGTGTGTTCAACATCCTAAGAGAGAACAACCCAGAGTTGGCGGGAGAGAAGAGGCGTACAATCATGCGGCCACCTCAGGTTCTCCGAGAGGGTACCAAGAAGACCGTCTTCGTGAATTTTATGGACCTATGCAAAACGTAGGGTTCCCCTGGTCTGTTTCCATTAACTTTGCTGATTTTGAGTTTTTTTCATTGTTGTCATGCATCAAGCATACAAGATTGCATCTTTCTTTGTCTGAGGTAGGTGCCCAGAAGACACTCATGTGTGGAGAAGTTGACAAGGGTTAAGCAGCAATTGTTACAGATGATGATGTTTGACTAGAAAGGTGAATTCTGCTTATTATGGGATGGGGTGGTTGCACAGCATGCATCGTCAACCAGAACATGTTATGGCCTTTCTGCTGGCAGAGCTGGGCACAAGTGGATCACTTGATGGGCAGCAGCGTCTGGTAGTCAAGGGTCGGTTTGCTCCCAAGGTTTTTGAGGGTATCCTACGACATTATGTCAGTAAGTTTCCTGCAACTCCCTCACCACTGCCATATCTGCCTTGTGCAGACCATTGCTGTTATTACCCTCTTATTGTTTTTGCTTTTTTCTGGTATTTGCTGTTGCCTTCTCACTAGGCTCTCATGGATGTGTTTCTGCCATAGAACCAAAAAGGTGCTAGTCTCATGGGACACTGGTGATTTGTATGAGTGCAGATGAGTATGTGATGTGCAATGGGTGCAAAAGTCCTGACACCATCTTATCCAAGGAAAACCGCTTGTTTTTCCTTCGCTGTGAGCAGGTATTTGTTTAATCTAACCCATTCCATGCGATTGGTGGCACCCATACCATAGCATGTGTTACTGGTGTGGTTGTGGTCATGCTTTGCATGTGATTGAGATGAATTATTTAGGGACTTATCTTTTGAGGAATGCAGATGTTAGAGGAAGAGATGGGTGATTTAGAGATTTACTATATAGTTGGCTGGGGTTGGCCACTGTGTGTTCTTATTCTCTGCTAACTTCTGTTTGCTGTGGGAGAATGTGGGAGAGTGAAAGAGGCTGTTAGGATAGGCTTATTTACTTGGCATTGTATCCCTTCCTTCTGGCTGGCAATTTCATTCAATGTTTTCATTGTCATATTGTTATTGGGGCTGCAGTGTGGATGTTCACGATCAGTTGCACCCATCAAGGCAGGATTTGTGGCAAGGGTTGGCCGTCGCAAGACTACCACTTAGGTATTGCCACACACAATTTTCTAGTTTGAACATATTTTGGAGTCTTTTCAGATCACTTTGATAGCAATGTCCAAATGATTCCAAATCTACTTAGGGTATGGTTCTGTGGGATCACATGCTTCCTGATGCAAGGAGTTAGTAAATCCCTGCACAAGATTCCAGAGCGTGGTGGGCCTTCCTTGAACAAGGAGAAAGTATCCTCCTTAAATCATCCTGACTTTTTCAATCACTGTGAATTAGATTGACCAAATGGTTGTTGGACCTGCACTTTTTTGCTTGGAGTGCAATATTGAAGTTATATAAGGCATCTTTCTGCGGCAACACTTCAAATTGCAAGAATGTAAGAGTGCCAGGGTTGATGAACTTCCAGTAAGTATTTTTGTAGGTATCTATTGTGGTGATGACTATTGCAACAAGGAGGCGCAATCATGAATTGCTGTTAAAGCAACAGCAATTGTGCTGACCACCTCCAGAGCTTTTCTCAGTGACATTCATATATCTGAAAAATAGATTCACAGTCATGCTTCTACAATGGGTGATTTATGCTTCCATGCTATTTGCGAACACATAGATTAGCTCAAGAGAAACCACATAGATTAGCTCAAGAGAAACCATTGGTGTCTCTTAAAACTATTCTTGATATCAAGTGTAGATGAGGGTGAAACTACAAATTGGAAGTCTATCGCTGATTTTGCCGAGCCCTTGGAGCGGGTTGCCTGGGCTTTTGTTATCCTCTCTGCCTTTTCGAGTTTGGAATCGGCAGGAAGTTGGAATATTCTGCATTTTAAATTGCCCCCAAAATAGGCAGAAAAGTGCGAGAGATTTATGCAGTGTGAGAGGTTCCCAAATGCTTCTTTAAAAGATTTTTTTTTAAGTACCTAAATTGGTCATCATCAATTAGAAGAATTAGCCAAATTTGGCTATAGATCAGATATGAAAGTAAATTCTTTAAATATTCATTTTATATTTTGTCGACCTGTGGGATCCTGTTGAAGAAGTTTGGCGATTAAAATTTGTTTTTTTCTCGAAATCTGTGAATTAGGGTCTCTATTTCTCACAGAAATCCTTTGTAGGTGTTAAAATCATTTTTTTTTTCATGCCAAGAAAATTCCAAAAATTCACCCAAAAATAAATACAGAATCCTCACTGAATATACAAAGGGAAAAATGCTGGTAAGTGTTTTATCAGTAGGGCCCTCGATCCAGTGAAGAGCTGGGCAGAAGTTAAAAAAAAGAAAGCGGGCATTTAAAAAAAAGAGACACCCGAAGGAGTAGGCCAATTTCTTTGTCGAAAAAATAGCGGAATTTCGCCAAAAAAAACACTTTCTTATTTAAGAAAGGGCCAAAAGAAATTGTTTTCTGGGTGTCCAAAAAAAAAGGAAAAAGAAGAAATGCAAAAGAAACTGCGAAAAGAAAAGAAATTTTGCCTTTTGTTTTGGCTTCTGCTGACCGTGACTCATCGTGGCAGCTACCGATTGGTCGAACCCTTGAGCTAGGGCTTCGTAGGAGCCTGACTTCGCTGCTTCCTCTCGCGCGCGTACTGCGAACGCAGGGACGAGTTTTTGCGCGCTTGTTACGTTGTTGCATAGAGAGTATCGATTTTCTTGACCTTTTTTCCTCCATCTTTCTTGCCTACTTCGCACGTACCTTGTTTCTTACAAATCAACGGATTTTTGGGACTCATCTATTGTTTAGTTTTTTGGGTTGGTTGGCTTCGCCTGGAGAGAGAGAGAGAGAGTTGTCAAGAGCGAGAGAGATCTTGAGTCCGGGAAAAAAACAGGAAGGTGAATTCTTTGTAAGCTCCTCGTGTAACGGAGGTAAAGCATATGCACCCGAGTTTTGAAAAAAAATTCCTTCTTTTTTTCTTTTTTTATCAAAATTTCTATAACCTCTTGATGAATCTGTGATGTGTTCGCGAAGCTTTTTTTATGGGATGATCTGTCGGTTGCAGGGATGGGTCCTTTTTGTGCACCCTATGAATAGGGTTTCTGGATTGTTTTGTTTAGGTTTTTTTTCCCCAGTGGGATTTGGCCTCTTGATGAATTGTCGGTGTGGATTGGGGTACCAACAGATGAAAATTTTTGTAAGCAGAGGCAATCTTTGTTGTTCTCGGGAGACGGTCCTTTTTTAATGGAGAGAAGTAGGCTTCCTTGAAAAAAAAAAAAACCTGGTTTTTTCTGGTTTTTTTTGTTTGGTGAAGTTTGGTGTTTACGAGTTTTGAAGGAACCCCGAAGAGTTAGTTTGTGGAGTTGTTACAGTATTTTCTGGTTTTTGTTATTGCCTAGAATCACAGGTAGAAGGCTTTTTTCTCTGGTGGGATGTTAAGCAAACCGGGTTGAACCTATGCCATATAGGGTAAAGAAATTGACATCAAAGAGGTGGCAATTTTGGAAATGAAGTACTGCAGAATACTTTAGAGGATTTCTTCTTTGCTATTTGTCGCTGAGAAGAAGGGTAGGTTATTGGTTTCTGATGTCTGATATGATGTTTTACCCATGAAGAGCTTATCTTCTTGTGTTAAGAACGATAATGGAACAGAATGGAAATGGATCATTCATATTTTCTTTTCTGCATTAGGTTTTCAAGGTTGCAGATAAGGAGTGCAGATCTTCCTGGTATGTTTGTAGGTTTCAATTTTTTGCACTTGCTTTCAGAAATGAGTGCTAGGATTGCACCCAGTATGGGAGGGTGTGCCAGTGATATCATTGTGCGATTCCCCACTACTGCAGACATGTGACAGAAACTCAGTTCGTGGATTTCTGTAATACTTGTGTAGTCATGTGATCAAGTAGATAATATTTATTCATTGATGCCCACTGTCAGGAACCGATGATTTTAGTGGGGTGATGTAGCTTGTCCCTGGTGTATATGATAGAGTTGAAAGTTCAGTTCCGAGTCAGAATCTTAATACTGTAATCTGTGCTATTTTATGTGCAATATCTATTTGTTGCTTGAAATATGGTTAACTTGTCTGCATATGCATATTTGCTGCGACACTTTCTGGATATTGGACTGAATTTGAAAAAGAATTCTGAGTGTGGGATTTTAGATAATTTCTAGTTCAGGGAATTACCTGGAATGAGGACCTGTTTTTTTGTTGTGCTTGTGGCATCAGGGCCAGGTCTATAAGGAGCTGTGCTGTGTTGAGAGAAGGAGAGAAGGATGTGGGCGGCATCGTGCCTGGCATCTTGCTGTGCATCATGTGCGTGTGAGGCATGCAAGGGGGTGGCTGGTGGCATTTCACGCCGCTCTGCTCGAATTGCATATTGTGGCCTCTTTGCCTTGTCTCTTATAGTCTCATGGATTTTACGTGATTTTGCTGGACCACTTCTTGCCAAAATTCCATGTAAGTTTTTCTTGTTTCATTGTAGAGTTTCCCTAGCATCTTCCAGTGTTTCAGTGTTTTTTTCTGTTCGTGAATTCAAGTCAATAGCAAGTGATTTCTCATCTGTTGTATAATACAATCCCTATCTGTTGCTTTTCCTCTGGGTCCTGCAATTGGTGTCAGAGTTAGGCAGTCTGACTGTGCTATGGTATTGCAAAGAGATATCCATAACACCCCCATGCACACAGAACCAGTGTCTGTGTTATGCAGTAACTGATGGAAGCATCAAACTGATAGTGCAAGTTTTTGGGATTCATGGCCACCTTGCAGGTGGTTGTGGGTTCAATTCTCCACTAAGCCTTGCTAGAGGTTACCTACAGTAGTAAATCTAGCTGTAGTAGGGGTCACAATGTCAATTTGGTCACCAAAATGAAAGGTGGGTACCTAATGATTATAACTGGGGGGAAGATTGGGCACTGACATTAACCCTGTTATGGTGGTTAGAAAGTGTCAGCCTCCAGAGGGAAGCAATAATAAGCCTTTAGGATTATTCTTCATCTCCAGTTTCATGCTGATACTGTAGCATGATCTCTTCCATTTACAGTTTAAAGTTGTGAGTGATGAGGTTCTGGTTACTGGTTATGCCAGGGATCAACACTTTCACAGAGACACCAAGCATGGAATGGTTTGCAACGCAAGCAGTACTGCGTGTAAGCCTGGGCAACTGTTTGTTCTTTTTGGTGTTTGCTCTCATCATGATTGGTGTCAAGGACCAACGGGACTATCGAGATTCATGGCATCATGGTGGCTGGATGGCAAAGCTCATCATTTGGTGCATCACAATCATCCTCATGTTCTTCGTACCCAACGGTGTCGCCAATGCTTATGGTTTGAAACTAATCCATTCTGTTACTCTTTATGACTGCATTGTTCCAAAGATCAACAAGTAGAATATGGGGTGACAGAAGTCAAGATCTGTTTCCCCAGTGTGCTTTGTGCATTTCAGAAATTTCATTCAACTTGGTTCTGAGGGTATTGGTAGGACAAGCACCATGCAATGCCGGTGCTTAACTATTAAAGGTTGTGTGCAGGTGCTGTGTCAAGATTTGGATCAGGCTTATTTCTACTGGTGCAAGTTATCATCCTTCTTGACTTCACATACAACTGGAATGCTGCATGGGTTGCCAAAGATGAACAATTCTGGTTTATCCTTCAAAACATACTTATCACCTATGTTTCAATGCAATGTTGAGCCTAGTGCAGATTCAGTGGTCATGCTGACAAGTTCCCTCTACTTCCTCAGATGTTATGTTCAGTATAAGTGTATGCCTACTTAGCAGTTCTGCATGAACAAGATATCATCTTTACCAGAGGTCTCATGATAACAGTATGCAGTCTGATGAGGTGCTGAGATGTGTCCAGAGTTCCTTTAGGTAATGGATGAATTTGGTGATTGTGCAGGTACATAGCACTGCTTGTGGTGTCAGTTGTGTGCTATCTTGTAAGCTTTGCATTCTCGGGGCTGCTTTTCCACTGGTTCACTCCCTCAGGCGCAGATTGTCAGCTCAACACATTCTTCATTGTTTTCACCCTCATCCTTGCTGTGTCTTTTGCGATCATCTCCCTCCATCCCCAGGTGGGTAGGCATATCTTCCACATCTGACGCTGAATGCCTATGTACTTTGCAGGAGTTGTCAACCTATTTTCTCATGCTTAATTTAGATTGGGCTCCACTGTGTTTATGACTTTGTTTTAGAACAACACTGTATCGTATGTACTTGAACCCTGCTTTATGAAGCAGTCAATTCAAGCACTGCTTAGGTTTGAACTTGAGTGTGTGGATTCAAGTGTGCATTGACAGTTCCTCACAATTGTTGCAGCAGCTCTTTCAAGCAGCTAATTACCACATGGGATGGGGAAATGGGGAACAGGTGAATGGGAGCCTTTTGCCTGCTGCAGTTTTAGCTGTCTACAGTACCTATTTGTGCTACAGTGCTCTGTCAAGTGAGCCTCGTGACTATGCGTGCAATGGCCTCCACAAACACATCGGGGCTGTGTCAACCGGCACATTAGTGTTGGGCATGGGCACAACTCTGCTTTCTGTTGTCTACTCTGCTGTCCGTGCAGGCTCTTCTACTACTTTCCTCTCCCCCCCATCCTCCCCTAGAGAAGGTGCCATCCTTCTTCATAAACTCTTGTTTGTTTATAGAACACTGTGTAATCCCTCTTGGCATGTTGTGATGTAAAAGCTCCAGAGTTCACCCAGGAGTAGCTAACTCCTTTATCTTGTATGGAAAGCATGATAGGGTCTGATTATCATGTGTTGTCTCTGCCCAGGATCATCTCGGAAGCCTCTATTGACAAAGGAGGACGTGGAGGAGGGTAATGATCTGGAAGATGATGATGAGCCAATTAGGCGAGGAGGCAAACGTAGCAGTGAGCCCCGTCCTGTTACCTATGTGTACAGCTTTTTCCATTTGATATTTGCCCTTGCCAGCATGTATTCTGCCATGCTCCTTACAGGCTGGGGGAATGCAAACGTGGAAGAGAAGGATATTATCGATGTTGGCTGGCCATCCGTGTGGGTTCGTATGTGCACACAGTGGATCACTGCTGCACTTTACGTTTGGTCTCTTGTTGCCCCCAATATCTTCCCCGATCGTGATTTCTCTTGAACTTCAGATGGTCAAAGGCAACACTAAAAGAGTGCTGTGGAGATCATGAGTTATATGTTCTGTGGATTTCTGTGAAGTCACAGATTATTACGTAAGTAGCCACATGTTCTGTCAGGAGCTGATGAGGTCAGTAGGTAGTAATGGCAGCTAGCTAGCCAATGCTGTTCATGGTGAATAAGAAAAGTGACAATCTGATGTACATTGTGAGTTCAGCAAGCTTATGAGTGCACTCACTTGTGTCTTGTTTGCTTTGGTCTTAGCCGAAATCAACTCACATCTCTGAACTTGAACTTGGTTACCCACTCCTTTTGCAGATTTTCTCTCACCCAGATAATCTTGCAGATCGCTCTTGTAGTTCATGAATATACTTCATTCTGTGTATGAACAATTTGCAACAATCAAACATCTGTTGAATTATGAATACTTCTGGTCTTAATGGGGTGAAGTATTTGTACTGTACACAAGCTGGAAATTACTCTAGATTGTGGCTTGTGTTGTCTTTCCAAGATTGCTTGAAACTGAGTTTCAGGTGACAGCAAATCTTAAGTGAACTGTTCTAGAAGGAATGGCTGAACAGCTGAATGTCACAACCCTCAAATGCTGCAATTCCACTTATGTGCCTTTTGTTATGTGGTTTAAAGTGATGATGTCTGTTAGTGACTGTATACCACTATTCCACTTGTGTGTTTTTGTAACATGTTTTTGAGAGATGTTTGTGGTTGTACATTACAATCTCACAGGTACACATTTTCAAGAGATGTTCGTGTTTCAGGTCCCTGGCAAGAATGTTAAATGGAAAGCTTTGTTTATTTTGCAAAACAAATTGAATTTCATCCTCTTCCAACATATGCAGACTACAGCTTTTTCTTTCATCGAAGTGCACCAACAGAGTTCCTGATTCAAACATGAACATCTTTACACAAAGTGCAAGTTCTTACCACAGGCATTTGCCAGAAGCAGCAGATCAATGAGAATGGAAAACTTCAATCAAGGACAGATTGCTTACAACCCGAGGCTTAAAGATGAAACAGAAACCAGCCAACAAGAGTGCAAAGACTCTTACCACATGCAAACAAGGTGGCTTCTCTTTGGTGCATACACTATAGCACATTCTGATATGCTAGGTGATCAACGCTTTCACCATTTCAGAGCAGATGTTCCAAGATGCTGCAGTTCACACAAATTGATCATAGAACTGTGAAAGGCACTACCTCACTGTTGGATGATACAGTGAGGTACTGAACACCTGCAGGCCATTTGCGTTTCTCCAATGTAAGTCTTGCAATTTTGTCCTACACTCTTTGTGTGCAGAAATTCTAAACCATTGTGACATGAATAAGAAAGGAGAGGGTGGTTTTGGTTGCTAAGAATTTTGACATACTGCAAGAAAGACTTCCATTGTAAAAATAAGGCTGGTGATGAGCCATCAGAAATTTTTATGTTGACCAGTTCTAGCTCTCTAACAAGAATCTGCCCATGCTCACCTCTTCTTCCATGTACTCTCTCTCCTTGAAAATATATTCATCCCATTTAGGTTTCATCACTGACCTGCATTTCAAGAGCAGAGGTCAGATTCCTGAGGATTCCAGTGGAGTAGAATATGACCACAGGGACTTCAACCCAACAAATGGGATCAGAATGAAGAGGAACATTCCTTCTGTTTTAGCCCTCTCAGCGTATTTCTGCCCTTGTCCAATTCAAGAGACTAATACAAGTAGAGTCCCATATGTTCTATATATGAGGAAGCACCAAAGTGAATTGATCAAGATGTTGTAGTGACCCTTGTCATCAAGGAACTGCTTAGCAAGGGAAATGATGAGATGAGAGACTTGCCTTAAATTGTTGCCATACTGAGTTGATTTCCACCCGAGGGGACCCCCCTGTCCAAGAAGCAAGAAAATGGTGTAAAATCAGCCCACATTTCCAGCTTCCTTTCAAAAAAGGAATTACTACATTCACAAGCCCTACACTCACAGCTTGTCCTGTTCGATGCTTGAAGTGCCTTTCAGCTTCAATGTCTTCTGATTCATGGGCTTGTGAACTTTGAAAGTCTGAGATTGGATCTTGTCTGCTTTATCCAAGCCTGTAGACTGCTGCCACACCCGGCATCCAATCTTCAGTTTTGTGGGCACTTGACACCCACCTCCTGATATGCAAGGATTCTCAAAACATGATAGACTTTTTTCACCTGCCCTATGTGATTGAAAGCCTTGATGATCTGGATTGCCAGAGTACACTGGAGGTTGCCCTGTTGTTCCTTCTAGTTGTTGATTTTGCAAGGACCTGTGCTTCAAATCTGGTGGACAGCCCAGTACTTCAGATGATTTTGACAAACTCTTTCCAGCACATACCTTACTGATTGGACCTATGAGCTCAGATTTCTTTGAGCTACTTAATGATGAGTCCTCCCGAGAATCTGCTATGGAATCATACTGAAGATGCTCCTTGGAGTCCTCAAGGATAGTCTCTTGCAGCCTTGCCAGTCTGAAATTGAGTTCCACAGGGCACCCAAGCGCCACTTGAAAAGCATGGCATGTGCTGCTCTGTAACCTTTCTGCCCTTGCTTTGTGCTCTGGATGCTGGAACTCCACATGAGCAACTGCATATGTATTGTCTGAAGCATAAAACAAATAGCATGCCACAAACGAGGATTAAGACTGCATTTTAAAATATGAATAATCTGAGTATTGCATGCACTTCTGTTTGGGTGAAAACTAAAGATTGGGACAGTTTCACACATATTGCATGTTGAAACAGGTTCACTTATCTAGCTGCAGGTATTGTTCTTACTCAGGCATGCTGAATTCATAATCAGTATGTGAAACACAAAGAAGTTTGCAGAAATCGTTCAAGAAAACATGGAGAGCTGACCTTCTCTTCACAATCTGGCCAGAACAAATGAGGAGAAACAAAGTTCAAGAGAACATGAAGAGCTGACACCTTCTCTTCACAATCTGGCCAGAACAAACAAGGAGGAACATAGTTCAAGAGAACATGAAGAGCTGACACCTTCTCTTCACAATCTGGCCAGAACAAATGAGGAGGAGAAGAAAAGTACAGAACATACCATTTGCCACAGATAGAGAAACCAATGATCCTTCGGCCTGCATGAGCTGCCTCAACACATCAGACCGATAACTATGCAGGACCTTTGTCCACACATCTTTCAGTTCTCCATGACCAAGCAGGTGAAAGTCACAGGATTTTGCAAGCACTTGGTGGCCATCGTAGAGCAAGTTGGAACTAGATTGCAGAACCTCATCTGATGAACTGTTTCTGGCTTTTAGTAAGGGTGAATGGGCAGGGTGAACTTTGGCCTCCGATTGAGCTATGACTGATTGAACGCACCTCCTACCTTCTGAAGGTGTCAAGGACTGCAGTCTCTCTTCTTCATTTTGATAATAAGCCATATGTGACATCTGTGGTGGCAATTGAGGGTGTCGATAGTGAGCCTGATGTCGGTGCACCTCTATATCTCTGAAATTTGGCAGCCTTGGAGTATAGGGCTCTCTAGGAATCACAGTTCCCAAGGTCTCAAATGCAATGGGACTCGGTGCCATACTGGTATCAACAGAGGAAGGAACATAGGATCGATCTGGGGCAAACTGCAACAGTGCAGCAGTTAGCCATGTAGGTCGGTCATGTGATACACGCAACTGCTTCTCAGATTCTAGTAGAATCTTCAATGCTTGACGTAGTTGATGTTGCTCTTCCCTGCTCGCTGATAAGAGTTAGCAGCATACCCAATGTCAGCTAGAGAATCCAAATGACATTATCAAGCATGTCAAAAGTGTTCAAGGTGTTCTTTTTTGTCTTTTGTTTGCTATGATCAAAATTGGGGCCAGTCAGCAACAAGGGTAGACTTTTGCTTAGATGTATTGATGATTAACTGTGCTAATAAATGCAGTTGGACAGAGAAAATTGCACATTAAATGCATCACCTACAGAGATCACGTCTGAAGAAACCACCCTTAGAACGCATTTCGCGGTGTATCTCAAAGCTTCCACCCAGAATATTGGTGATGAGAGATGCTAGCTGTGCAACCAATGACAACGCATCCACCCCAAGGTCCAAAAGCTCTCGTGTGCATCTCACTGTGTTTACAGCATCTGCTGACAGTGCTAAATCCAGCAGATCCAGTAGCATGTCATCAGGAATGAGTCCCACCTGAAAACAAATACAATGAATGCCCTCAAACCAACAAAATAGAACAAATGACCCTCATCATATACCCATGCAATTGCAGGGAAATCTCTACAACAACAATTTCAAGGTGAAAAACAACAATGAGTAAGTGCAGCCATAACCTTATGAGAGTGGCTCACAAAGTGTCAGACCATCACTTTCATCACAAATTGCAGTAACAAGCTGCCATGACCACCCACTGACTTCATCTGCTCCCAACAGTGGGTGTAGAGATACATGATATGTATGTCAGGCAAAAGATTTATATCAAGCCCGTGTCCTGAGTTTCTGTCCCACATTCCCAACAGGAAGCATCCATCGTAATGTTGGCTAGCATTCAAGAGACCAAATGCCACACATCAGCATGCTAAAACTTCATTACCTGAACCCTGTTCTCAAATTCATGTGGGGAGGAGAGGCAGACCAACTTACAAGCTCCTGAACAATGGCCAAGGAGACTTTATTGTCCAAAAGACTGAGTTGATCTAGAGTGCTTTCTGCATCTCGCAAGGATCCATCAGCTCTTGATGCAATCAATGACAAAGCAGCCACATCCACCTCAAGATTCTCCTTCGCAGCCAGCATCTGCAACCGGCTCATTATCTCTGCATCTTTCACTTTTCCAAAAAGAAACTTCTGGCACCTGCATATCATCAGCAATTTGTGTAAACACACACACAACCAGAAGCAATAAGATGCAACAGAAATCATGACCCAGTTGTAAACACAAACAAACAGAAGCAAAACATACCAAAGAATTCCTGACACATCTGTAAACACAAACAACCAAAAGCAAAAACATGCAATCTAATTCATGGCACATTTGTACCATCTTTGTGACTTGGCTGTGAGTGAATAAATGGGTGCTACAATTTCCCATGGCAAGTGATGACCTGACAATATTACCTGGAAGTGGCTGTAAGAGGGAGACGTTCAGGATTAGTGGTAATGAGAATGAGAACAATATCTGGTGGTGGGTCCTCCAAAAGCTTGAGGAGTGTACTCCACATCTCGGGAGTGAGAAAATCACATCCCTCAACAATGAAGACTTTGTAACGGGAGTGAGAGGGGAATGGGGAGGAGCTCATACTGCTCAACAAGGCTCTCATGTGCTCAATCTCTAGCTCATTTGCTGCATTGACTTCCCTTACATGGAAACTCATGTTGAGAGCAAAAGATGCTGTGCATTCCTTGCAAAGTCCACAGGGGCGACGATGTGGTTCTGTTGCTAAACATACAAGAGCTGCTGCAAATACCCTTGCAGCACTCGTCTTTCCTGTTCCTCGAGGTCCGCTGAAGAGATACACAGGTGCAACTCTCCCCTTTGTGATTGCACTCACAAGAGATCTCACCACAAGGGTTTGTCCCACCAGATCCTTGAAGGATTTCGGTCTGTACTTGTGACACAATCTTTGATGCAGCAGCCCTTGTTCTTGTTCTTGTGCTTCTTGTGCTTCTTCTTCCTTCTCTGCAAGAAATCCTTGAGGAGGACCTCCTTCTCTGTCATCTGGAAGTTTCCTTTGTGAGGAGATAGCCACTGCAGCCACTGACCTCCTCCTGCTTGGTCTTTCTCCTGCTCTTCTTCGAGATCTCGCCATCTCCTGCAGTTTCTTGTCCCGATCGGCTGCTCCTTGTTGAAGAACTCCACCTATGTAAGAATGCAGCGGTTTGGGAGAAGGGGACTTCTTCTTCTTCTTCTTCTTCTTCTCTGTTGTTGTGTTGTTGGAAGCAGGTGCTGCCTCCTCCTCCTCAGCGCAGCTTCGCGATCCGTTTCTTCTTGCTCCTCGTTGTTGCGGCGGCTGCTGCAGCTTCGTGTTTTGCTTCTTGTTGATTCTCTTCTTCTTCTTTCCCACAGGAAAAACACATGATGCGAAGAAGCAGCCCCTGCTGCCCAGAAAGGCGAAGAAGAGTCTCTTGTTCTTCGTCTTGGCTTTGTACTTGCGAAGAAGACGTGACCAGTAGCAACGCAGCAACAGCAGCAACCCGCCGCGACGTCGTGATTGTTGTTTCCGTGGGAGACGACTGGAAACCTCCGGTTCGTCGTCGTCGTCGTCAACATTCGTGGTGAGCGCAATGCGAGCTTCTTCACCGTAACAATCGCCGCCGCCTGATGACGATTTTTGGCTCTTGCTCCGTCTTCGAACATGCGAGGAAGAGCACACTCTCCTCAGATTCAATCCATTCTGCCGCGGCGTCTTCTTCTTCTTCACGGGATCTCCTCTTCTTCCAAAGGGAGACGCAGAGTTGGACATCCGTGAAGATGCTTCTTCTTCTTCAACCGATTCTTCTTGCACAACAGAAGAATTGTGTTTGCCTTCTTCTTCCTGACTCTCAAGCCATCTCTCTTCTTCCTCTTGGCCTTGACGATCTCGCATTCCTTGCAACGTACGAGCATCATATGCTGGGCTGGTGAGCTCTGAAACATAGAAAGAGTGGTGAGGATAAGCGGCGCAAGGAATCAGACGAGTCCCGGACATCATCATCAACCTCCTGGCGTTGTTTTCTGCATCATCTTCATCATCTCCTTGCCCTCCTTCTCCTCCATCTCCGTGTCTGTACGCTTCCTCCTCGACTCTTCTTGGGCCGCATTGCTGTGGAAAATCATAATTATCATCGTGGCATCGCCGATCGTTTCCTTCTCTTCTGCCGTTCAAATCCACAATCGCTTGTGCTTGAACTGATCCTCCTGCCTCAGCCGCTCCTCCTGTGTCTCCTCCGTCTGCCGCTGGCCCGCCACCTCTATATTCATTTCCTTTTGCTGCATTGTCGTCTTTCCCGCCGATCTCCTGAGTCGTAATTCTGCAGCCTGCTGCAAGCGTTCTCGCACCACCGCTGCTGCCAGCAGCAGCAGCAGCAGCAGCAGCTCCTCCTAATCGCCATTGCCTATTGCTCAGCTCATGATGATCTCCAACTCCTACGCCGCCTCCTCCTCCTCCTCCTCCTCCTCCTCCTCCTCCTCTCCTGATCTTGCTGCTTCTTCTAGTCTTCTTCTTCTTCTTCGCTACAAGCGGTTGTGAAAGCTCGTTTCCGAACGTTGTCGTCATCATCATCATCATCCCGGCTCCTGCTGCTGCAGCATTGTTGTTGTTTCTGGAGCTCACTCTGGTTACACAGCTGCTGCTGTTGCCTTCCTCCAAGAGCGTGTCGAAGGAGGAGAGAGTGGAAGGATCTTGCAACGACCTCACTTTCTTCACCGCTGCTGTCAGTTCGCGCATCAGCTCCACTTGCGGAGACCTGATGATCCTCCTCGACATCTCCTTCTCCTGCTGTTGCTGCACTTCCGCTAGTCTCTTCTGCTGCATCGTCTCCCGCCTCGACCTACGGCTTCTTCTCTTCTGGATACCGGGAACAATAACGACATTTTGCTGCTTCTTCAATTGAAAAAGATTATCATCATCATCTTCTTCTTCTTCACTCAAGTCACACACATTGTGCTGCGGCATCTTCGCAAGCTGAGAATAAGAGAGAGCTCCGTCTGGAGAAGCGCCATTGCCATAAGAAGTACAGAGCATCACTCTCTTCCCCATATCCTCCACAGTCGCAACACATGACGACGACGACGATCAACTGCGTGCAACAACATTACAAAAACAACTACTACTACATCTTTTCTGCATGTAAGCTATTTTCTTCTTCTTTCCTGCCTTCTTCCCATTCTTCCAAACTTCGTTTTGCAAAAAACCTGGTGTCGCAGCTGCTGACATTCGTTCTCAACTCTACGGGAAACATCTGCAAAGTGTTTGACAAAAGAAGATGACTTCAGCAGATGCCGCTCCAGCATGCAAAAAACCAATTGCTGAAAACACACGGGGAAGCACAACTGCTTCAGGAGATGCAGTTTTTCTTCTCTGCCAACACCAGTGCTGGTGGTGGGGTACTTTTTGCTGCAAATTTGTTCCTGTCTCTGGGTGGGTCGTGTACTTTTTTACTACTGGTTTTTCTTCCCTGCATTAAAGACAAATAAGAAGCTCTCTGATGGACTAAAAACACCACATGATTCTGATGATTTTGCTTTCTGCTGCTGATGATGGTGACGATGATGGTGATGCTGCTGCTGCTGCTGCTGCTCCTCCTCCTCCTCCTCCTCGTGATGATAATGGTGATGATGATGCCGCTCCTCCTGCTGCTGCTCCTGATGGTAATGTTGATGCTTCTTCTGCTGCTCTTGATGATAATGGAGATGATGATGCTGCTGCTCCTCCTCCTGATGAGAATGGGTGTTGCTTCTGCTCCTCTTGATATGCTAATGGTGATGATGATGCTGTCCTCCTCCTGATGGTGATGGTTGATGGTGATGATGATACTAAACCCTAAACCCTCCTCCTCCTGCTGTCTGGTGGTGATGATGCTTCTAAACCTTAAACCCTAATCCTCCCTCCTCCTGATGCTGTTGCTGCATTTGATGGTGATGATGCTGTTGCATTTGATGCTGAAGATTATTGTGATGATAGTGATGGTGATGATGCTGTTGCATTTGATGCAAGATTATTGTGATGATAGTGATGGTGATGATTTTATGTGTATGGTAATGCCCAAGGAGTGGGGTGTTTCTGGAACAAGCGCTCTCCCAAGGTGGAGTTGAGGAGCACTTATGTCGAGAACACCTTGCAGGGCTCACCCAAGGTGGAGTTGAGGAGTGCTTATGTTGAGAACACCTTGTGGGGCTCGCCCAAGGTGGAGTTGAGGAGCTCTATGTCAAGAACACCTTGCTGGGTCCAAGGGCGTTACCCTGCATATACTAGCACTGGTAGCAAAAATTTCTTCTTTCATTTTTGCCTGTCATATATACCCAGTGGATATCAGGGGGGAAAGAATGAAGAAGAGTGGCGAGGCATTTCAAAAAACAGAACACCCACTCCATTGCAAAGGACAGGTTCCATTTCATAAACTTGCCCTCCACATACACTAGAAGAGTTATGCAGGTACTTGATGTACTTGTGGACACATACATGCTGGGAACAGGCCATTGTGAGCTTGGTGAGTGCCCTGGTAAAATGCCATTGTGCCCCATGAAGAGGTGCATTATAAGGGATTTGGACAAGTCTAGTAGGGCAAGTCAAAATTTCTGAAAGGGTAGCCAAATGGGCATCTAGCATGGCCCATAGAATAATGGTTTTCATGACTTGTACAAATGTGGATTTTTTAGATCCAAGAAGACCCGTCCACTGTGGCTTGTAAGGGGACTCGGACAAGGCCTGAAACCAGCCAAATGGGAACCATTATGTAACTCAGCGAATAACATACCATGTGCATCCGTTACAATGCCACCATTCCATCTGGACTTTTGAGCTATTTGGACAGAATCCACGATGTGGATCACAAAGATCATAACAGTAAATCACAAATGTGGGGCGTTTTTGGGGCTCCACCCTCCTCATTTATTTTTTTAGTTGTCACTTCTTTGAGCAAAAGATTGGGTTTTAAAAATTACAATGTAAAAGTTGAGAATTTTTTTTCTAAATTTTACAAAAAAATTTCCAAATTTTTAATATTTAAAAAATGAAAGAAAATCTGTCCCCAATATCCAAACCAGTGTTAGGGAAATATATTGTCTATCATATATCGAAATGGTAATTGTACAGAAAGCTGATTTGGTATATAATATTACCCTTTGAACTCTTGTATCCCACTTGGTTCAAATATTGACCCCAAAACTTCACACCATCACTCAATAGCATGTTTATCAAGTCTCTCATGAATAATTATTTAATTTTGAAATTTCCATTTCAACAACTAAAATATTCCAAATATTCCAAAAGATGCATTATTTTCCTTCACAAAAAAAATAATTCTTTGAGAAATTTTTTTTTTGAATTTTTAAAATTTTAATAATCCCTAAAAAATATTACTTTTGCTGAACCTATTCAACTAAGGTAATCAAAATACCAAATTGTTGTGATCTTTACTATTATTGTTGCATATTTGATGTTTTACATATCAGTCATCAAACTCTATGGCTACTTACTTGCCCAACAACACTCACAAGGAGAAATAATTTCTTTGCATTGTATTGCTGAAAAGCTGGTTGGAAATTTTTACAATTAATAATAAGGGTGTGTGTCACACTGCGGCCTTGCCATTTACGTGAAAAAGTATATCTTAAGGCAAAACAAAAATGATGGAAATTCAAATATTTCACCATGCAAAAACATAATCTTCAAAAAAAAATCCTCTAAAACAAACCAAAATCCTTCAAGATATCATAACCCAATACCTAAATCTTAAGTTTCAACACAAGCCAAAAATATCATCTTTCAAAAACCCTCATATAAAAACAGACCTACACTACCCCTGAAGCTACTATACTCTATAATGAATCTAAAACACAATATCCTGGCCTTGGTAGTAGGCAAGGCCAATAAATGTGTATTGGAATGCTCAATCACATGAATGATTGACTTTGTTTTGTTTTGTTTTGTTTTGTTTCTTCATCAGGGAGAGGAGAATCTGTGCTGTCTCTGCTCCCAGCTTTCTAAGATTTTCTCTTTCCCATGGAAGATTTACCACACAACAAAAAAGCTGAAGCTTCAAAAAACATTGCACTTGGTCGGTCATAAGTACTTACTTGAAGCACCACCCACAATCCAATGCAAAGTTCAAAAATGAGTTTCAGCTACTTACCACAAAACAAAGAAACACAACTTCTGACATACCCTATTATTTATTATTGGATTGTTTTCCAGACTCTTCCTTCCTTCCTTCTTCTAAGTTCTCACACTCCTCTCTGCTAGCCTACATGTATTAACAATCTGCGCATTGACCAACAAGATCCACAATCTATATATTTATATATTAAACTTAGATCACCAAATTATCATTGGAGTTTGGAATGTTGGGAAGTTTTTTTTTTGTTTTGTAGCTACTTTGATTCTGTTACAACTTTGTCTGTTCTTCTGGTTTTTGGCAATGTTTTCTTTGGTGTCAATTTTCTTTGCCATTTGGCAAAACAGTAATGGTATTTTAGGATCTCTAGTCAACAAAATTTGGGAAAGAAATTATTATTTTAAAAAATCAACAGATTCTACATTAAGTTGTAATGGGTAGCCAAAAGAATAGAAGGAATTTTTTTAAAATCTTACCTTCATATTTGGGTTTTATTGCCAGATCTGGTTAATTTGTCTTATGCATGATTTCCACTTCAGCAACATCACAAAATTGAAAGGAAAAAAAAAAAAAAAAAACACACTACACCAGCACCCTGTTAAATACCCACTGAGGACTCCAAATTTTCCTCCCAACCATCCCCAAATTTGATATGTTTATCATCAATGTTTTCATCTTTCATCCAAATTCATCTTCAGGGCACCTTCTAGCTCTGTATATCTCTTAAGCTTTTTATGTTAAACCCAATGCTAAGACATGAGACATGCATGCTACAAAGTGTAAAATCATCTTTGGTGTGCTAATTAGTTTTGCTCTCTATTGAAAGGCTCCTTTGGGTGTCTAAAAGTATTACCTAACTTTGTAAGAGCATAAATAAATGAACTTCACAGAGAAGAATGTAAGCATGTATGTGTACTTACAATGTACATGTCTTATTTTCAAACAATTTTTCTATCTTCAAAATCTCATTCATTGTTACCAAATATTGAATGTTACCAAAACTTTTCCCTCATGTTTTTCCCAAAGGGAAGATGATGAAAGTCTGGAGAGAGACGACCCACTGACACACACACTCATTGTGTGAACTACGCATTTGGGACCAATTCTACGGAGCAATGAAGGTCCTTTCTTCCTGGACACAACTAGACAGAAACATCCATCCATCCAGTTCCTGTAAAGCCGTAACTAGTTGGGCTTTAAAGTAGTCAGATTGGAATGTGATGAACACATCTCTCTGCAACAAAAAGCTGCACACACTCTCTCTCTCTCTCTCTCTCTCTTCCTTCCGTATTCAGAACAAGCTACTCATAATAATCGTGTTATTGCAGCTCTTGCCCTGCTTATAATGATGGCAAGTTCAAACTCCAAACAACCCAAGAGTTTAAAAATTTGGAAAATGTTTCATGAAGTTCCCAAAAGAATTTTCAACTCAGGGTGAAAACACTAACACACGGAGCTGGTGAACATTATTCACTCCCAAGTTCAAAGTTCAAATCAAACCAGCAACAAACATCCAAAAGAGGAGATGATGGTTTCATAAGTTCCCCCCAAAAGAAACTGAACTCAGAGTGACCAAATGAAACAACATACACCATTCAACCTACACCGTTCTGTAGTCTACCCCTTACAAGTAGACCCAACAAGGGATGTGTCACATGGTGGCCTTGTCATTTACATTCAAAAGTATATGTTAAGGCAAAGGAAGAATCATGGAAACTCAAATATTTCCCCCATGCAAAAACCTACCATAGTACCTTGGCCATTTCAACACACGTCCATCGAAAACATTAATTAATTAATTAATTAATGTTGAAAAATTCATTTCAACAAATGAAATATTCCTAAATATTCACTAATTTCCTTCACAATAATTTTTTTGATTTGGAAAAGAAATAATTTTTGAAAATTTCAACATTTCTAAAGGCAATAGAATTAGTGTCAAATTGGCCAAGGTACTAAGGTAATCTTTAAAAAAATACACCTCTAAAAAAAACCGAAAAAAGCACAAAGCCCATGGGATGTGGGGGGGCCGGATGGGGTGTGGAGAGAAGGTTTATGTCTATGTTTCCATGGCTATGCAATTCTTTAGGAAATTTCAATATGTTTTTGGCCTCTTGAATGGATTTGTCAGATACTCAGTTGTGGAGTACTCTTGTAGTTAAATGAATACTAGTGTGAACCCTGTGCATAATGCACAGATGTGTTATTTCAACAATGTTTGGTTGATAAATGAATATATTCACTCATGGACAACCTGGATGAGAACTGTGTACAAATTGCATTATTATTATTTTGAGAGTACATTTGCTGATGAGCCTGCTGCACACAAAGAGCATAAAGGAAGCTGCTATCCATAATGATGCTTCACGACGTCCTTTACTATATGTAATGTATCTTAAGGCAAAAAAAGAAGAATTATGAAAACTCAAATATTTCATCATGCAAAAAATATA
>Ga0116229_10000955_pt1 | contig 43097 bp, 35 predicted proteins | sample S1TSphgellanicum_3_FD_87313 | JGI IMG/M metagenome (GOLD analysis project Ga0116229, IMG submission 87313) | Host-associated microbial communities from peat moss isolated from Minnesota, USA - S1T2_Fc - Sphagnum magellanicum MG | ecosystem: Host-associated > Plants > Peat moss > Unclassified...
AGATGGTCGGCGGCGAGTGACAGAGCGCGGGCCAGTTCCGCGCGCCAAGCCGGCAAAGATTGGCCGGGGCGGGCATAGATCAGGTCAAAGGAGAGACGCGCGAAGGTCTTGCGGGCGAATTCCAGCGCCGTCATCGCCTGGGCGGCGCTGTGCGCGCGGCCAAGTGCCACCAATGCGGCATCATCCAGCGCCTGCACCCCCAGCGAAAGCCGATTGATGCCGGCAGCACGGAAGCCAGCGAGCTTGCCGGCTTCGACACTGGTGGGATTGGCTTCGAGGGTGATTTCGATGTCCGGTGAGAGGTCGAAATGCCGTGCCGCGTCATCGATCAGCGCGGCGACGCTTGCCGGCGCCATCAGGCTCGGCGTGCCACCGCCGAAGAAAATCGATACGACCGAGCGGCGCCCCAGGCGTTCAGCCTCCCACCCCAGCTCGCGCCTGAGGGCGCCGGCGAAGCGCGCCTGCGGCATAACATCGCGGACATGGCTGTTGAAATCGCAATACGGGCATTTTTGCAGGCAGAACGGCCAGTGGATGTAGAGAGCAAGGGGGGGCACGCGGTGATAGATGGGCCAGATGGGCGGCCAGGGGAAGCCGCGCGCACCCCTAACTTCTGCCTCGCCTCAGAAGAATCGGTGAATCGGCAAACGCGACCTCCACCTCATGGGTCGGCACATCGTGGCTGATCTCCAGCCGGAAGCCGACATTTGCCCGTGCATAGCCCGCTGCCATCACGTCTTCCCGCATCACATCGCACAGGGCGGTGGCAATCTTCTGGTTCTTGTACCAGCCGGTCACCTGGATCGGCGCGTCGGTGGCTATGTCCAGCGCCCAGCCTCTGATGCAATGATTATCTCTTTGCCCAACATAGCCGGCATAATTCTTCGGCGGAGTCGGCATCGCAATCGGCTGCTCAAGAAACTGCGCTACCCGCCGATACGGCGTGCTGTTGGCGAGGCGGCCGGCATCGCCCGGCAACGGCGCCTCACCATCAAACGAATATTCCCGGTAAATGTCCTTGTCTTCAAGCTTGAGCAGTTCCTCCTGCAGTTCCTGAAAACTGTCATAGGCCAGCTTGAATGCCGCGCCGCAGGATTTGATGAAGGTGTTGAGCAATACGTTGGCCAGACCGTAGAGGCCATAATCCGTGCGCAGATGCGCAAAAGCGGATTTTCGCTCCGACCGCAGCTTCTCCTGGCGTTCGGCATGTTTCTCATCGTCAAGCCTTGTCACGTTCCGGCGCACATAGAGTGGCGGCCGCCATCCCAATTGCTTGCCGAAAAATAACAGGCTCTCGTCAAACCGCTCAACCACGCCGAAGGCGGACAGGCTTTCGCAGATATTGTGGTTGGCGGCCATCGCCGGATCGCCGCCGCGCACGGGATACAGGCCGCTCAGCAAATGCCCCTGGCTCGCATGGTCGTTCCGCAATAGCCGATCGAGATAGGTCTCGAAGGAAAGGCTGCCGGAAATAATCGCTTCCCGCAACGGATGCGCCTTGTAGGAATAGGCGTAATAATAATTCGACAGCTCCCGCTCCAGCGGATCGCGCACCATCGAAAAATACCGCACTGGCCGCCTGGTATATTCATGCACGCCCAAGGCAAAATGCCCGGTGATCAGGCCCAGCCGCCGTTTGGCCATCTCTGCCTTGATGAAATCCAGAACCGAAACCCCCTTCGGCCAGTTCGGCGAACTCGGCTCACAATAGACAATCGAGCCCACACCGTATTGGCGCGCGAGAACAGTGCGCAGCGTGGAGCCGCCGGTTTTTGGCACATGGATAAAACTGTCGATAGTACCGGGGTCGGGGAGAGCTGGCTGATCCACGGGCGAATTCCTGTTAAACCATTGGGAAATACGGTGCATCCCGCAGCTTCTCGGCTAAGGCGCAGGTCACCGCACCGGATTCAAAACACGCTCAGAAAGCGCTGATGATGGATCACGTTCAGCCCGATGGCAGTGGCGGCCTTGCCCTCGAAAGCCTCGCAAAACGCCACAAGATTCGCATATTTTGCCGGATCGGCCACCAGCAATTCATCGCAATCCGAATACAGCATTGCATCATAGGCAGGCAGAAGGCTGCCAACCAGGCCGGCAATCATCCTGGCCCGCTTATGGTCGTTGAACGGCGAACGGGGCAGCCTGATCACGCCGGCGCCGCCAAGATCCGCTGTCGAGCCGTCATTGCTGCCATGGTCGACGACCAGGCAATTTTCGATCCCGACCTGCGCGCCGTAATGCCGAAGCCAGATAGGCAGATTGAACGCCTCGTTAAATACGTTCGTAACCGCACAGACACGCATCCAAAGCTTTACCTATCTACCGGCAATGCCGGGCGCGCTGCGCCCAACCGGCGCATGCCGAGCCCCAAAGCGCGGGAGTGAAGCCCCCGCCGGTCGCCAATGTCAATCATCGGCCGGGCTGTCAGATCAGCAGCGGCGTGCAACATTCACGCGTATGGAACGATGATGTCACTCTCGCCGCAAAGGTCCTTCCGTTGTCCGATACCGCCGCCCCTTCCGCCGCCCAGGCCCGCCAGCGCAATGCTCGCCTCGTTTTGGCCACCATATTCGTGCTGCTCGGCATCTACACCCTTAAATCCTTCCTGCCCGCGCTCGCCTGGGCGGCCATTTTCGCTGTCGCCCTCTGGCCTGCCTATCAATGGGCGCAGCGTTGGGTGAAGCCCGGCAAGCACAACATCCTGCTGCCCTTTCTTCTCACCTTGGGCGTGGCGCTGATCTTCGCCATTCCGCTGGCTCTGCTGGGGGTGGAGCTGGCGCGGGAGGCACATGGGCTGTCGGACTGGGCGAAGGCTGCGCAGGATAACGGCATACCGGTGCCCCAGTCGGTGCAGAATCTGCCCTGGGGCGGCGGCAAGCTCGCCGATTGGTGGCAGCAGACCCTCTCCCATCCCCATCCCGCGGCCGGCCTGCTCGGCCATGCCGATACCCATGCCCTGCTGGGCGACAGCCGCGAGATCGGTGCCGGGGTGGCGCACCGCCTCACCTTGTTCGGCTTCATGCTGCTTACCCTGTTCGTGCTGTTCCGCGAGGGCCATACCCTCACCGCGCAGCTTCGCACCGCCAGCCGGCGTGCGCTGGGCGACCAGGGGGAACGAATCGGCACCCAGATCATCGCTTCGATCCACGGTACAGTCACTGGCCTGGTTCTGGTGGGTCTGGCCGAAGGCGCGGTGCTCGGCGTGGCCTATGCCATTGCCGGTGTGCCGCACCCGGCGCTGCTCGGCTCCGCCTCGGCAGTGGCCGCCATCCTGCCCTTTGGGGCGACGGTGGCGGCCCTGGTCGCCGCCCTTCTGCTGGCCGCCACCGGCAGCGTGGTGGCTGGCGCAGTACTCTTTGCCTTCGGCGCCGCTTTGGCTTTCGCCACCGATCATTTCATCCGCCCGGTGTTGATCGGCGGCGCCACCAAACTGCCCTTCCTCTGGGTGCTTCTGGGGATTTTGGGCGGGCTGGAAATGTGGGGATTGCTGGGCCTGTTCCTCGGCCCAGCCATCATGGCCGCCCTCATCCTGATATGGCGCGACTGGGTGAAACCCGTGTGAGCGCTACTCGGCGAAAACCGCAACACGGGCACGGCCCCACGGGCCGACCCAACTGCGAGTCCATTTGCGCTGCCAGATGAACAACCCGCCGAGCACAAGCGCGGTGAAGGCCGCATAGCCCAGGAAACCTAGCGCGAAGCCGCCGGTATATTGCTTGGAAAAACCCATGGCGTTCGGCAAAATTGCGCCGCCGAGCGCGCCGATCTCGCCGATCATGCTGCTGGCGACAGCGGCATTGGCCGGCCAGCGCAGCGGCACCATCTGGAACAGCGCACCGTTCCCGGCCCCAAGTGCCGAGAAGCAGAGCATGAACAGGATGGTCGTCAGAATCAGCGGCGGCGACACCGAGAGTGCGAGGAACGTGCCGATCACCGCCATCAGCACCACGCACAGAGCGGCGATGCCACCCACGCGGTCGGCGGCATAGCCGCCTATCGCGCGGATAGCCGACCCCATCACGGTCGCCAGCATGGTCAACTGCGCGGCCTGAACCTTTGTGACGCCGAACTCATTGAAATAGAAGGTCGGCAGGAACGTTGCCAGGCCGATGAAGCCACCGAAGGTGACGACGTAGAGCAGATTGAATGCCCAGCCATCGGCCTGAACGAGGCAGGCGAGGTGCTCGCGAAGCGACTGGTGTTCGGCATCGGGCGGTTCCTTCGCCATAAACACCATCACCGCGAGCGGGATAAGCATGACGATCGCCGCCCCACCATAGACGACATGCCAGCCATAATGCTGTGCCACGGGTGGCGCGATCAGCAACGCCATCACCACCCCGGCATTGCCGGCGCCGGCGATGCCCATCGCCAGGCCTTTGTTTTCCGGTGGGAACCATCCGGCGGCCAGCGCCAGCGCCACGCCGAATGACGCGCCGGCAATGCCCAGCAACACGCCCATGGCGACCACGTCGGTAAAGGTGGTTACGAACAGCGCGCCGTAAATCATCGCCACGATGATCAAGCTCATCTCCAGGATGGCGGCGTTCTTGCGGCCGATATATTGCGACAGCACCCCGAGCGGAAACCGCATCAGCGCTCCAGCCAAAGTGGGGATCGAGATCATCATGCCGGTCTGCACCGGACTTAGCTTAAAACTCTGCGACAGGAACGGCCCCATCGCGCCGTTCAGCACCCAGATGGCGAAACAGAAATCGAAATAGAGGAAGGCAGCGAACAGCGTGCCGGGATGGCCGGATTTCAGTGCATGACGGAGTGAAGCCACGGGATGCGCTCCTGCTGACTAATCGGAAGCATTCCCTGAATTAACCAGCAAGTTTTGTACCAGAAATTCGCATCACCCGTGCCCATGGGGACGAAAAAAGATACGTCAAGACAGGCTATTTCTGATTATCGATGCGTGTCGGGTCCTCGTCCGCCCGGCCATGCAGCAGCAGCGCCACCAGCGCGGTCCAGCCCGTCTGGTGGGAGGCGCCGATGCCCGCCCCGGTATCGCCATGAAAATATTCATGGAACAGGATGTGGTCACGAAAATGCGGGTCCTCCTGGAGCATCTTCGTCTCGCCGAACACCGGCCGCCTGCCATCCGCCCCCCGCAAGAACAGCCTGGTCAGCCGCACAGAGAGCGCATCGGCAATATCCCGCAGGCTCAGCAGGGTGCCGGACCCCACCGGATATTCCACCCGGAACTCATCGCCGTAATAGCGATGGAACCCATAGAGCGCCTCGACGATCATGTAATTCACCGGCATCCATACCGGCCCGCGCCAGTTGGAATTGCCGCCGAATTCCCGGCTGGTGCTGTCGCCGGGCACATAGCCCATGGAAAAATGCTGCCCGTCCAGATCGAGCGTAAACGGTGTATCCAGATGCACGCGACTCACGCTGCGTATGCCATGGGGCGAAAGAAACGCCGTCTCGTCCAGCATCCGCCGCAACAGCGCCTTCATCCGGCTGCCGCGCAACAACGAGAGCAAGCGCCGGGACCCCTCCCCTTCCACTTCCCAATGTGACACCAAAGAGGCCAGGTCCGGCCGGTGCTGCAACACCCATTGCAGCCGGCCGGAAAACTCCGGCGAGCGTTTCAGCATGTCCGGCTCAAGCACTTCCACCGCAAACAGCGGAATCAACCCGACCAGCGAGAAAATGCGCAGCGGAATGGCGGTGCCATCCGGCCGCTGCAGCACATTGAAATAGAACTTGTCCACATCGTCCCACAGACCGCCACCGCCATTCTTCGTCATTGCCTCGGCAATCGCCAAAAAATGCTCAAAGAATTTGGTAGCTGTTGCCTCATACACCCGGTTGTGCTTGGCCAGCTCAAGCGAGATGCGCATCATGTTAAGTGCATACATCGCCATCCAGGATGTGCCGTCGGACTGGTCGATACGCCCCTGCACCGGCAATTTCTGGCTGCGATCGAACACGCCGATATTGTCCAGGCCCAAAAACCCGCCCTGGAACACATTGCGCCCCTCCACATCCTGGCGATTCACCCAGCCGGTAAAGTTCATCATCAATTTGTGGAAAATACGCTCCAGAAACTCGAAATCCGGCTCCCCGGTCAACGCCTGATCCATCCGGAACACCCGCCAGGCGGCCCAGGCATGCACCGGCGGATTGACATCGCCGAAATTCCATTCGTAGGAGGGAATGGAGCCATTCGGATGCATGTACCATTCATGCGTCAGCAGCAGCAGCTGCTGCTTGGCAAAGCCGGGATCGATCAGCGCGAAGGTTACCGCATGAAACGCCAGATCCCAGGCAGCATACCACGGATATTCCCAGGTATCCGGCATGGCCAGGATGTCGCCATTGTTCAGATGCAGCCATTCGCTATTGCGCACCGCACGACGTTCCGGCGGCGGTGGCGGCTGTAACGGGTCGCCCTCCAGCCAGCGCCGCACGTCGTAGCGATAAAATTGTTTCGACCATAGCAGCCCGGCCAGCGCCTGGCGCTGCACCCTCCTGCCATCCGGATCCTCGATATTGCTTTGCAACTCGGCATAAAACGCATCTGCCTCGGCCACGCGCTGGGCGAAAATGGCATCGAAATCGGCAAAAGCATCATTGCCCAGGGTGGCGGGCCGCCAGCGCAGCCGGATGATCCGCTGTTCACCCGGTTGCAGGGTTATCTTCACATGGGCCGCGCATTTGGTGCCCTGCTGGCGATCGATCGCGTCGCTTCGGCCGCCCACCACATACGCATCGATTCCGTCCTTGAACGGGCCCGCATCATGGCTGCCGTAAAGCAGGTTGGTATTGGTCTCGTTGCGGCAAAACAGCCAGTGCGAGTCGCCATCGATGTCGAATCGCCGGTCCGGCATGCGCGCATGCCAGGCATCGACGCCGCCATGCGCCAGTTTCAGCCTTGGCTGCGGAATGCCCGGCTTCCAGTCCCAGGTATTGCGTGCCCAAAGATGCGGCAATACATGCAACTCGGCTGCATCCGGCCCACGATTATCGACGGTGATGCGGATCAGCACATCTTCCGGTGTCGCCTTGGCATATTCGATCCCGACATCGAAATAGCGGCTTTCGTCAAACAGCCCGGTATCGAGCAGCTCATATTCCGGCTGGTCCAGACCACGCCTGGCATTGGTTGCAAGCAGGTCTTCATACGGATAGGCCGCTTGCGGATATTTGTAGAGCATCCGCATATAGGAATGGGTGGGCGTGCCATCGAGGTAGTAATACAGCTCCTTCACATCCTCGCCGTGATTGCCCTGCGCATTGGTCAGGCCAAACAGGCGTTCCTTCAGATGCGGATCGCGGCCATTCCACAGCGCCAGGGCAAGGCACCAGCGCAACCGGTCATCGGTAAAGCCGCCAATGCCATCCTCGCCCCAGCGATAGGCGCGGCTGCGGGCATGCTCATAGGGAAGATAGGTCCAGGCATCACCGCCGGCGGAATAATCCTCCCGCACCGTCCCCCATTGCCGCTCCGCCAGATAAGGCCCCCAGCGCAACCACGCCTCGCGATACGCCAGACGCTTGCCCTCGGCGGTTTCCAGGATGTTCATAAAAAATGCCTATCCGCGTGCTCGTAAAGATCGCGGTAACAGGCTTAGGCATCGTCGGCAAATACGTGCGTCGGCACGCCGACAAAGATGCCGCTTCAAACACAGGCTAAGGGCCCGTTCGACCCAGCCACCCGATTCGGTTAATGTCGAACGGGCCCTTAGCAGGCGCATCGCTTTCCCTCTACCATGGATCAATAATGATAGCGGCCTTGCGCAATCAGCAGGCTGTCCTGCTCAACCCGGTAAACCAGCCGGTATTCCCTGGTTGATTCGCCTCGCAAGTTTGCCATCACGCCAGCTGCGCCTTGCCACCCTACGATGCGGCGTCCAGCTCCAGATATATCCCATCCTCTGCAACGCTGACGGGGTACACCTTTACCGAACACTCATTGCCGATCCCCTCGCCCGTGGCCAGGGAATAGATTCGCTCATGCAGCGGGCACACCACATTGGCCCCGTCGGTCAAACCATCGGCCAAGGGGCCGCCTTTATGCGGGCAATAGGCCTGGGTGGCGAACACGCCGGCGCTGCGGGTGTGAAACACCGCCACCTCAGCGCTGCCGACAATAAAACTCCGGCCTTCGCCGGGTGGAATATCGGAGAGCCTGGCGATCAAATGCAACGCCATGCGCTTACGCCTCCACGGGTATCGGCGCGGCAAATTGGTTGGCGGTCGCCGGCGCGCTGCGCTCCAGCCAGGGGTCTTTCTTCACCGCGTTCACCGAAGCTTCCATCGCCGCATCCAGGGAAGCGGCGATCCCCTCGGCATCCTCCACCACCACCGCGCGCACCCGGTCGATTCCCATGCGCTCGATAAATGTGTGTGTACGCTCCTTGTATTTCGCATTCTCCCGATACCACTGCATGAAGCGGCCAGAGATCCGGATCACCTCGTCTTCGCCAATAACCGTGCACAGCACATCGCCCTTGCGAATCGCCGAACCCGCAGCACCACCCACATAAATCTCCCAGCGGTCCTCGCCGATGGCAACCGCCCCCACATCCTTCACCATCGCCTCGGAACAATTCCGCGGGCAGCCGGCGGTTGCCAGTTTCAGCTTGCCCGGGCTGTCGATCCCGCGGAATTTCGCTTCGATCTTCTTCGCCAGCCCCATGCTGTCACCAAGCCCGAAGCGGCAATAATCGGTGCCGATGCAGCTTTTGCAGGTGCGATAACTTTTCGCCCAGGCCCAGCCGGCCGGCATGTCCAGATCGGCCCACATGCCAGGCAGATCCTGCTTCGGCACACCCACCAGATCGATGCGCTGCCCACCTGTCAGCTTCACCAGCGGCACCGCATATTTCACCGCCACCTGGGCAATGCGCATCAGTTCCGCCGGCGTCGTCACCCCGCCCGCCATTTCCGGCACCACGGAGAATGTGCCGTCCTTCTGGATGTTGCCATGCACACGATCATTGATGAATCGTGCATCGCGCTCATCCTCATAGGCATCGTCCCAAAGGGTTATCAGCAACGATGCCAAGGCCGGCTTGCTCGCCGCATCCTCACGCCCATCTGCCGCCAGCGCCTTGAACACGGACGATACGGATTTCAATCCCTGCTCGCGTATGGCTTTCACCAAGTCCGGCTTGGCCATCGGGATGCTCGGCACATAATAATGCACCGAGAGATCCTCCTCCATATCGCCGCCGCAGAACCACGCCACCACCTCACCCACCAGCCCCTTGCACGACCCGCAGCCCATGCCCGCGCGGGTGGCCGACATCACCGCCTTCGGCGTGCGCTTGCCCGATGCCACGCAGGCGCCGATCGCTGCCTTGGTCACGCCGTTGCAATTGCATACCTGCGCGGTGGCCGGCATCTCATCCAGCGTGACTTTCTGCGGCGGCGTGCCAAGATCGAACAGCAAGGATAGGCGCTCATCCGGCAGCGGCGTCTCCCGGTCGAAGGCCTGCATCAGATAGGCCGCCTTGCTGATATCGCCCATCAAGATGCCGCCCACCAGGCGCCCGTCGCGCACGATCAGTTTCTTGTAGGTGCCATGCCGCGCTTCGGAAAACTGCACCACCTCGTCATGCTCGTGTTCCGGCTCGGTCAGGCCCATGGAGGCCAGTTCAACGCCCATCACCTTCAGTTTCGTCGCCAGTTTCGATCCATGATAGGCGGCATCCCGATCGGTATGGGTCACATGGTCGGCAAACACGCGGGCCTGATCCCATAACGGCGCCACCAGCCCATAAACCTGGCCGCGATGCTGGGCACATTCGCCCACCACATAGATATTCATGTCGTCCACCGAGCGCATATGGTTATCCACCACAATCGCCCGTTCCACCGTCAGCCCGGCGCTGCGGCCGATTTCCGCATTCGGCTTGATCCCTGCGGCCACCACGATCATGTCGCACTCCAGCGACTCGCCATCCTTGAAGCGCAGCCCGGTCACCCGCTCCTGCCCGAGGATTTCCGCGGTGTTCTTCTCCAGATGGATTTTTACCCCCATCTTCTGCATCGCCGTGCGCAGCATCGCGCCACCGGTGGCATCCAGCTGCGCCGGCATCAAATGGCGGCCGAGATGGATCAGATGCACCTCGCAGCCATGGTTCAGCAGCCCGCGTGCCGCCTCCAGCCCCAACAGCCCGCCACCAATCACCGCCGCTTTCGCGCTGGCCTTGGCGGTGGCGATAATGCCGTCGCAATCATCCAATGTGCGGAAGCCGAACACACCCGGCTTCATTTTCCCGTCCGCCCCGTTCAACCCCTGGATCGGCGGAATGAACGAGCGGCTGCCCGTCGCAATCAGCAGAATATCATATTCTGCGATAATCCCGCTTGCCGTCCTCACCTTGCGCGATGCGCGATCGATCTCGGTCACCGGCGACCCGGCATGCAGAATAATGCCGTTCTCCGCGTACCAGGGCAGCGAATTGATGAAAATCTCCGACGTATCCTGGATCCCGCACAAGATATTGGAGAGCATGATCCGGTTGTAATTGCCGTAGGGCTCATCGCCGAACATCGTGATATCGAACAGCTCCGCGCCGCCCCTGGCCAGAACCTCTTCAACCGCCCGGGCACCGGCCATGCCGTTGCCCACCACCACGAGTCTTTGCTTGGCCATAGGATCGTGCCTTCTTAAATTTCGATGATGCCGAGATCGATCACCGCAACGCCGCTGCTGCTGGGCTCCGCGCCGAGAAAGATTTGCACCACCGTATCGGGCGGCAAATCCTCCACCACCGCCAGCGGCACATGCGTCGCTCCCTTCGCCGCCACCGGGAACAGCCGCACCCGCTTGCCGTCCTGCATCAGGCTCACGCACACCAGGCCTTCAGAGGAATTGCCGGCGCGCAAATAGATCAACTGCGCACGCTTATCGGCCGGCACGGTATAGACCAGCGACGGGTCGAGCAGCGCCGGCGCATCTATACCCGCGCCGGTAAAGCTGAAAACGCCCTGGAGAAAACGCGGCTTGCTGTCGATCATGATACCTCGCTGGCGATTGGTTTCTTCGTTGTGGCCGCTTCGGCGCGCGGCGCCGGCGCCGCCACCCTGGCAATATGCACGGCGCATGCCTTGAACTCAGGAATGCGCGCCACCGGGTCCAGCGCCGCATTGGTCAACAGATTGGCGCTCACCCGGCCGCCCCAATGGAACGGCACGAACACCGTGTCGCGCCGTATGTCGCGGCTGAGCCTGGCGGCCAGCACAATACTGCCGCGGCGTGTGGTCAGCCTGATCTGCTCACCCTGGCCAACGCCGAGTGTCTTTGCCAGGTCGGGATGAATTTCCGCGAACGGCTCAGGCTCTGCCTCGGCAAGCTCCGGCACGCGCCGCGTCTGCACGCCGGTCTGGTAATGGGTCAGCACCCGGCCGGTGGTCAGCGCATAGGGGAATTGCCGGTCCGGCTGTTCCTTGGCGCCGCGATATTCCACCGGATGAAAGCGCGCGCGGCCATCTTCGGTGGCGAAGCGATCAAGGAACAGGCGGGGCGTGCCCGGATGCGCGGCATCGCCGCAGGGCCAGAACACGCCATCCTCGGCATCGATCCGCGCATAGGTAATCCCGGCATAATCGGCCACCCCGCCCGCGCTGGCGCGGCCAAGCTCGGTAAAAGCGCGTTCGGGCACGGTATCGAAAGCGGCGGTGCAGCCCAGCCGCGCCGCCAGCGCCGCCATCACCTGCTGATCGGTCCATACCCCGTCCGGCGGCGGCCGCGCCTGCCGGCGGCGGATCACCCGGCCTTCCAGATTGGTCATCGTGCCGTCCTCTTCCGCCCATTGAGCGATCGGCAGCACCACATCGGCGCGCGCGGCGGTCTCCGAGAGGAACATGTCGGCCACCACCAGCACATCCAGGCCACCCAGCCCGCCCGCCACGGTTTCGGCATCCGGGCTGGAGACCAGCACATTGGAGGCCATCACCAGCAGCCCGCGCACGGTACTGCCCATCTGGCCGAACATCTCGCAGGCGGAAAGCCCAGGCTGCGGCAGGCTATCCGGCGAAACACCCCACACCCCGGCCACATGCGCCCGCGCGGCAGGGTCAATCAGTTTGCGATATCCCGGCAACTGGTCGGATTTCTGCCCGTGCTCCCGCCCGCCCTGGCCGTTGCCCTGGCCGGTGAGGCAGCCATAACCGCTATACATTTTGCCAGCCCGGCCGAGCGCGAGCAGAAGATTGATATAGGCCAGCACATTATCGGTGCCGTGGGATTGCTGTTCGGCGCCGCGCGCGGTCAGCACCATGGCGGTGGCCGCCTCGCCGATCATATGCGCGGCACGTTCGATCTGCCCGGACGGCACGCCGGTTATCCGCTCCACCCGGTCGGGCCAATAGGATCGGCATATGCGGTGAACCGCCTCGAAATTCCGCGTGCGCGTGCCGATGAACACGGTATCCAGCAGCTTGTCGCGCATCGCCACATGCAGCAACCCGTTCGCCAGCGCCGCATCGGTGCCAGGGCTTAGCTGCAGATGCAGATCGGCGCTGCGCGCGGTGGGCGTCAGCCGCGGATCGGCCACGATCAGCTTGCCGCCGCGCTTTTTCTGCGCCTCGAAATATTGCATGATCGGCGGCATCGTTTCGGCCGGATTGCCGCCAGGCAGCAGGATCACTTCGGCCCGCGGAATATCCTCCAGCGGAAACGGCAAACCCCGGTCCAGGCCAAAGGCTTTTTGGCCCGCCGCGGCGGCGGCGGCCATGCAGAACCGGCCATTATAGTCGATATTGGCGGTGCGCAGCGCCACCCTGGCGAATTTGCCCAGCAGATACGCCTTTTCGTTCGTCAGCCCGCCGCCGCCGAACACGCCGATCGCGTTCTGGCCATGCTTTGCCTGAATCGCCTTGAATTCGTCGGCCACCCGGTCCAGCGCCTCGTCCCAACTGGCCGGCCGCAGCCTCATGCCGCGCCGGTCGCGGATCAATGGCGTGGTCAGCCGGTCCGGCGCCGACAGCAGAGTCGCCGCAGTCCAGCCCTTGCGGCACAGGCCGCCCTTGTTGGTCGGGAAATCGCGGCCGCCAACCCGCCAGCCCCCATCCTGCTCGCTCAGCGTCATTCCGCATTGCAGCGCGCAATACGGGCAGTGCGTCTCAACATCGCTGGCACGCAGCGTCGAAGGAGGGTCTAGATGCACCGCAACATGGTGCCCTCTTTTAAGGCATCGGCGCAAGTCTCTCAGTGGAATATAGTAAAATGCCCAAAGTCTAGGCAGGAACACCCGGCTCGGATGAAATCCGGGCCGGGTTGCGCGTGGTCACCTGCAATCAGGGCGAGACGACTACCAATTATTTACCAGGTTCGCCGCATTCAGGCTGCCGATGCCGGTAGCGAAATCCCAGCCGGTGGTGGTGCCATAGGCTTTCAGATAGGTGCTGTCGCTGGTGGAGAGCACACCATAGGTGCCGCTGGGCTTGTAGCAGCTCTGGGTGCCGGTGCAGTCCACATCCATGTCACCCAGCGTCACGTCATAGAAAATGCAGGCAGATCCAGCCGTGTTGCCGTTGCTGGAATTGCAGGTGGCACTGCCGGACTGCCCATATTCAGTGACTGCCAGCGTGTAATAGGTCGGGTTCGGATTGCCCTGCGCCGACCCTGTCTTCTGGTTCACCAGCGCCTGGATGCCGGCCATGATCGGCGACGCGAACGACGTGCCGCCCGCGCCCGACCAGTTCGACGGCACACCGGAACAGGATTCGCCGTCACTCGTATCGCTATCGCAATACGGATAATAATGCTTCCACACGCCATTGGCGGCGAACAGCGCCACGTCCGGAATGTCACGCACCCCGTCGGCCGGGTTGCCAACCACCGACTGCCAGGATGGCTTCGGGGTCCCTTTGCAGGTGCCGCTCACCACGCCCTTGGTCGAGGCCTTGCCGGTGGCGCAGCCGCTCGGCCCGCCGCTGCCGCTGGCGGTCGACAGATAATCGGCTTTGCCGGTCTTGCTGTTACAGAAACCGCTGGTGCCATAGGTGGCGCTGTAACCTTGATTGCTGGCGATCAGCACGCTGGCGCAGGAATCGTTCCAGGGGATTTCAGGGACATAGGACTTGGCCGAGCCATAGGTGCTGGTGTTGGTGCTGTTCCAATAGGTGCTGTTGGTGCCGGCATAGGTGTCGCCAAAATCGGTGCCGCCGACCGCCACGTTATAGGCGGTGGAAGCGAAGCCGCTCACCGCGATACCATGCGTGGCCTTGGCCAAATCCGCATCGCAACTCGCCGCCCCCTCATCGCCGGACGATACAAAGACCGAAACGCCCATCGCCGCCGCCTGCTGATAGGTTGTCTTGTAGGCGGCATTGGCGGTGGCGCCATTTTCGGTTTCACACTCGCCATAGCTGATGCTGACGATCGGCGGCGGGCTACTGCCGCCCAGCAGGTTTTGCAGGGCAATCAGGCCGCCGAAATTGGTTGTGGTATCGGCGCAGGAGGCCAGCTCGATCTTCGCACTCGGCGCCGCGGCACTGGCCCATTCCGCATCCAGCTCCGCCTCGCCCTCATTGCCAGAGACAACGCCCGGATTGGAGCAGGCGGTGCTGCCGGTGGGGTGCACCTGGGTGAAACTGCCGGTCTTGTAGGCGGAAAGGCCGAAGGTGGAGCGGAATTTGGTCCAGTCCGCGGTGCTGAACACGTTGGTGTCCTCGATCACCACAATCGTCTCGCCCTGGCCGGACATACCGGCGGTGAAGAGCGGATTGAGATTATAGATCGTTGCCAGATCGGCCGGCGCCACGAGTTCGTATCCGCCACTGACGCTATAGGCGGGTTTCGGCTTGAAATTCGTATGCGGCCGGAAATCGTTCAGCGACACCACCCCTTCCACCACGCCCGACAGCGCGACTGGAATTCGCGGATCGCTCATATTTGCGATATGCGACACCCCGCCGACCGACAGCTGATGCATCTGCGTATGGAAGGCCTCCCTCACCTGCGCTGCGGTGCCGGAGAAATCGATCACCATGCGGCTGGCCGAAACGCCGTTCACGGTGAATCCGTGGCCAGTCAGCCAGCCGATCACGGCACTGACATCGCTCGCGGCGGGCCCGAAGGATGCGCCATAGGCCGACGCAGTGAGCCAATGATGATAATTCGGCGATGTCTTGTCGGTCAGGCTGTCGATAACGCGATTCAGCGCCGCTTCGGTCTCAGCCGGGCGCTTCAGCAGCAATTGCAGATGATCCAGCCTGAACCCGGCGGCCAGTGCACCGCGGTCATTGGCAAGCTGTGCTTCCGGCCTGGTATTGCCGCTCAGTTCGGTCGTCTGGCGGTCATCGATCGCCTGCGTCACCACCGGCGCAGCCGCCTGGGCACGGGCCAGAACGGGCAAGCTCGCCAATGCCGTGGTTACAACAAAGGCCAGGCGAGACAATTTTTTCGCCACCATTATAAACTCCCATCCGTTGTTTCTTGGAACATGTAACGAAAGCCGGCCGCTTTCGTCGCGTCTGGAGGCGCGCCACGCCCGAATGCTTACACCAACCGGATGAAGACCGAAACACAAGCCGCTATGGCAAGTGCTCTACCCAGCGTTATCGATAGACAGACACATCGCCTTAACCGGCTATGTTTGCCCAGCGCCACGCTGCTGCAATCTGGCCAGCAGGAAATCCCTGAACACCGCCACCCGCTTCGAGTGGCGCAGTTCTTCCGGGTAGACGAAGAAGCAATCCACCTTTGGCCGCGCCGTCTCCGGCATCAGCTTCACCAGGCCTTCCATGTCGGCCGACATCCACCCTGGCAGCGCGCCGATGCCCAAACCCGCCTTGATCACCTGCGCCATGGAGGAGAGATTATTCACCTCCAGCACCGCCCGGCGCGGCGATCCCGGGCGGCGACCCGCCTGGGCGAGCCAGTTGATGTCCGGCACCGGGGGGTGGTAATCGCCGAACAGGATCAGCTTGTGCTTGTCCAGATCCTCCAGCGTGGTGGGCGTGCCGGCCTTGGCCAGATAGTCGGGCGAGGCGCAGATATGCCACTCGATCTCGAACAGATGGCGCTGGATCAGATCGGGCTGCTTCGGCGGATGCATCCGTATGGCCACATCAGCCTCGCGCATCGCCAGATCCAGGTCGCCATCCGCCAGCAGCAGGCTGACTGTCACGTCCTGGTAGAGCTCCAGGAATTGCAGCAGCCGCGGCGCCAGCCAGTTGCTGCCAAACCCCACGGTGGTGGTCACTTTCAGCCTTCCGGCCGGCTTGTCGCGGCTCTCGGTGAGCAGCGCCTCGGTCATCGCCAGCTTGGCAAACACCTCGCGCACTGTCTGGTTCAGGCTCTCCCCCTGCTCGGTCAGGATCAGCCCACGGGCATGGCGGTGGAAGAGAGGCACCTGCAAGGCCTCCTCCAGCGCCGAGATCTGCCGGCTGACCGCCGACTGGCTCAGATTCAGTGTGTCGCCGGCATGGGTGAAACTGCCGGCTTCCGCTACGGCGTGGAAGACACGCAGCTTGTCCCAATCCATTCGGAGGCCCTCTTCAGACCACCGCGCCGCATCAGGCGTGTTCCAGCACGGGGATCGAGCCGGGAATCGCAGTGGTCTCAGTCAACCACTTTTCCGCGTCCAGCGCCGCCATGCAACCACTTCCAGCAGCGGTTACGGCCTGACGGTAAATCTTATCCTGTACGTCACCCGCGGCAAACACCCCGGCGACGTTTGTTCGGGTGGTTCCAGGCTGGGTGATCACATAACCCTCTGGGTCAAGCTCGATCTGACCCGCGAAAACGCCCGTATTCGGGGTGTGGCCAATGGCCACGAACACCCCGTCCACCGCCAAGGTCGTTTCATCCCCCGTATGGCGGTTGCTCAGCCGTACTCCGGTAACCACTGCCGGCGTGCCGCCGCCGACGATTTCTTCCAGCACTGTGTCCCAAATGACATCGACCTTTGGGTGCTCGAACAGGCGTTTCTGCAGGATCTTTTCCGCCCGCAACGAGTCGCGGCGATGGATCAGGGTCACCCGGTCGGCATGGTGGGTCAGATAGAGCGCTTCTTCCACCGCCGAATTGCCACCGCCAATCACCGCCACCCGCTTGCCGCGATAGAAAAACCCGTCACAGGTGGCGCAGGCCGATACCCCGGCGCCCTGGTAGGTTTTTTCCGAGGGCAGCCCCAGCCAGCGCGCCTGGGCGCCGGTGGCGATGATCACCGTCTCGGCCAGATAGACATCCCCAGAATCGCCGATGCAGCGGAACGGGCGCTGGGAAAAATCCACCTGCATGATCAGGTCGTTCATGATTCGTGTGCCGACATGGGCCGCCTGGGCCTGCATCTGCTCCATCAGCCAGGGCCCCTGGATCGCTTCGGCGAAGCCGGGATAATTCTCCACATCGGTGGTGATCATCAGCTGCCCGCCAGGCTGCAGCCCGGCCACCAGAATCGGCGAGAGGCTGGCACGTGCCGCATAGATCGCGGCGGTGTAGCCGGCCGGGCCGGCGCCGATCACCAGAACGGGCGTTGCAAAGGTTTCGGGCATAAAACACCGGTGATGGAGCCAGACGGCTCGGTTGGAACGATGGCAGGATATCGGGCGCGCCCGCCTGCTGCGCAAGATCGGCTGAGTGCCCCCGGGAACCTGCCCAAGCTTCCTATCGACTTAGGCCGCGCGCATGTAGGATAGGGTACGGATATCGCCGCATGAGACTATAAAGTGACGCGTAATGAAGGCTGACAGCACCGAGCTCCCTGAAATCGATGCGATAGACCGCCGCATCATCGCCGAACTCCAGGAAGACGGCCGGATGACAAACGTGGAATTGGCCCGGCGCGCCGGCATTTCCGCCCCGCCCTGCCTGCGCCGGGTCCGCCGGCTGGAGGAGGCGGGGGTGATTCGCGGCTACCACGCCGACACCGACCCGCAGCGCCTGGGCTGGTCGGTGGTGTTCTTTGTCATTGTCGGCCTGGAAAGCCAGAAGGAGGCGGCGTTGACGGCGTTCGAACGCATGGTCGGCGCCTGGCCGGAGGTACGCGAGTGCCACATGATCCGTGGCGGCGGCGATTTCCTGCTCCGCCTGGTCGCCCGCGACACCGCGCAGGAAAACGAGCTCACCCGCAAACTCACCGAAGCCGCCAATGTCGCGCGCATCCAAACCCTGCAAACCATCCGCACCAGCCGCAACCTTGCCGGCGTTCCGATCTGATGCCGAGCTGGTGTAGAGTGAGAAGATGAACGCGCTGACCCCTCCGCCCTGGACCCAGACCGCGATACGCGACCTGCTGGACCTGCCCTTCCCCGAGCTGGTGTTCCGCGCGGCCACCGTGCACCGGCAAAATTTCGATCCGGCGCGGGTGCAGCTCTCCACGCTGCTCTCGATCAAGACCGGCGGCTGCCCGGAAGATTGCGCCTATTGCCCGCAAAGTGCCGCCTACGAGGCAGGCGTGCCCGCCAGCAAGCTGATGCAGGTGGATGCAGTGCTGGCCGAGGCCCGCGCCGCGCGCGATGCCGGCGCCACCCGCTTCTGCATGGGCGCCGCCTGGCGCGCGCCGAAAGACCGCGACCTCGATGCCGTCTGCGCCATGGTGGAAGGCGTGCGCGCCCTCGGCCTGGAAAGCTGCGTCACCCTGGGCATGCTCACCGCCCCGCAAGCCAGCCGCCTCGCCGAAGCCGGGCTCGATTACTACAATCATAACCTGGATACCGCGCCGGAATTTTATGGGCAGATCATCACCACCCGTATCTACCAGGACCGGCTCGATACGCTGGAGCATGTGCGCAGTGCCGGGATCAATGTCTGTTGCGGCGGCATTGTCGGCCTTGGCGAAGATCTGGATCACCGCGCCGGCCTGATCGCCGCCCTGGCCAATTTGCCGAAACATCCGGAAAGCGTGCCGATCAACGCGCTCGTGCGGGTCGAAGGCACCCCCCTGGCCGAGGCCGCACCGATCGACGCCATCGATTTCGTCCGCGTGATTGCCGCCGCCCGCATCACCATGCCGGCCTCCTATGTGCGCCTCTCCGCCGGCCGCGAGACAATGACGGACGAAGCCCAGGCCCTATGCTTCCTCGCCGGGGCCAACTCGATCTTCTACGGCCCCCGCCTCCTCACCACCACCAACCCCGCCGCCGAAAAAGATCGAGCGTTGTTGCGAAAACTCGGAATTACCCCAACCCCGTAGGGTGGAAAAGCCAAGCGCCTTGCTTTCCCAGCGGCCGGCACGGAATGCGTTTCCGCCTCCCACGCACTCATCCGCCAACTGACAAAAACATGGATCACCTCTGGCGCCCCTACACCCAGATGCAAACGGCATTGCCGCCGCTGAAAGCCATCAAAACCGATGGCTGCACCATCACCCTGGATGACGGGCGCAAGCTGATCGACGGCATCGCCTCCTGGTGGACCGCCTGCCATGGCTATAACCATCCGCATATCCGCGCCGCCGTTACCGAACAACTATCCACCATGCCGCATATCATGTTCGGCGGCCTCACCCATGATCCCGCCGAGCGCCTGGCGGCCCGCCTCGCCGCCTTGCTGCCAGGCGATCTGAACCATGTTTTTTTTGCCGATAGCGGCTCCGTCGCCGTCGAGGTGGCGATGAAAATGGCCGCGCAATACTGGCTCAATCAAGGCATACGCAACCGCACCCGCTTCCTCGCCTTCACCGGCGGCTATCATGGCGACACCTTCGCGACCATGGCGGTATGCGACCCGGAAGAAGGCATGCACGCCCTTTATTCTGGCCTGCTCGCCGACCACGCGATCGTAAAACTGCCGCGGGACAGAGAGACAATCGCGGCCCTCGACAATTTTCTTGACCAGCACGGACACACGCTCGCCGGCATTTTGGTGGAACCGCTGGTGCAAGGCGCCGGCGGCATGGTGTTCCATCCGCCCGCAGTGCTGCAACATCTCCGCCATGTTGCCGATGCGCATGGCATGCCACTGATTTTCGATGAAATTTTCACCGGTTTCGGCCGCACCGGATCGATGTTCGCCTGCGAGGCCGCCGGCATCGTTCCGGATATCATTACGTTGTCGAAAGCCCTCACCGGCGGCACCATGGCGCTCTCCGCCGCCATTGCCCGCAACCATATTTTTGCCGCCTTCCTCTCGGAAAATCCTGCTCACGCGCTGATGCACGGGCCAACCTACATGGCCAATCCGCTTGCCTGCACAGCGGCGAACGCATCGCTCGACCTGTTCGAAACACAGCCGCGCCTCGCCCAGGTGGCACATATCTCCGCCGGCCTCACGCGCGGCCTTGCCGCGTGCCGCGACCTTCCAGGTGTTGCGGATGTGCGTGTGCTGGGCGCGATCGGCGTCGTCGAGCTGGATCGGATTGCCGACATGAACGCATTGAAATCCGCCTTCGTCACTGCCGGCGTCTGGATCCGCCCGTTCCGCAACATCGTCTATCTCACCCCCGCTTTCACCGCCACGCCCGAAGAGATTGCGTTTCTCGCCTCTGCTATCAAAGATGTTCTCGAAAGGCATCGGCCAGGCGGGACGCGCTTTGCGCTTGCAGGCGACGCAAGCCGGCAATAGAGATAAAGGCAGTAACGATCATTCGAGGGGGCTTGCCGTGGGAATTTCCAGACGCCGCGCATCGATCGGCCTACTGCTCCTGCCACTGATCGCATCCGGCTGCGCGGCGCCACCGCCTCCCCCGCCGCCACCTGCCCCCCCCGTTCCTCCGCCGCCGCCGCCTCCCCCACCGAAACCGATCGCCGATCTGGTCGTCGGTGAGGAGGCGAGCGGCACTGCCATTCACCTCCACCCAGGCCAGACTTTGGCCCTGCGCCTGCCAGGCGAGAGTGGCTCGACCGGGTATCGCTGGAAGCTGATCTCCGGCACCGGATGGCAGCTCGCCCAAACCGCCCGCAGCTACGAAAGCACCACGCCGCCGCCTGCCCCAGGCCAGCCGGTGATGGTGGGTGGCGGCGGCATCGCCATTTTTATATTCACCGCCAGGCACCGAGGCGTGGTGCCATTGCGGCTGGCCCTGCTTCCCCCGGGGCGCGGCCGCAAGCCGGCCAAGATGTTCCATGTAAGGGTGCATGTCGGCCCCGGCTGAGACCGCACAGCCCATGACCTTCGACGATGTGCGCGCCATGGCCCTTGCCTGGCCGGGCGTGGAGGACGGAACCTCCTACGGGACGCCATCGCTGCGGGTGCGTGGCAAATTCCTGACCCGGCTGAAGGAGGATGGCGACAGCCTGGTTGTCAAAGGCGTGGATTTCGACGAGCGCGACATGCTGATGGATGCCGAGCCGGAGATTTTCTACATCACCGAGCATTATCGCGGCTGGCCCGCCGTGCTGATCCGTCTGTCGAAGGCCCGGCCGAACACGGTTGAGGCATTGCTGTTCCGCCAGTGGCAAAGTCTGGCGCCAAAGGCGCTGGTCAAGGGTTTTCTGGCGCAGGGCCAGAGTCCGGGCCCGGTTGCCGCGGGGCGGCGGGCCCGTCTATAGATGGGTCGGTCAGCGGGTGTGGTGAAATGGTAACCACAGCGAACTCAAAATTCGCCGGGCCGAAAGCCCTTGCCGGTTCGAGTCCGGCCACCCGCACCAAGCGCCGGCTGACACCTGTTTGCCTGGGGGTTTACCCCGTCCAGCCGCGGCGCTATACGACCGGGCCCTGATCCCGAATAGCTCAGTTGGTAGAGCAAGCGACTGTTAATCGCTTTGTCGTAGGTTCGAGTCCTACTTCGGGAGCCAGCTCCCTTTCTGCGTCATTGGCCTGAACCGGGCCCCCCGCTTCGCCCCGAAACTCTCGCCGGTATACGGCGTATAACCATGGCTCGGTATCAACCGGGCACCACCCGACGAAACCTTGCCTCCTCGTCCCCCCCGGGAGGCAAGGTTTTTGGTCCTCGACCAACGCGTGCGGGACGCAGGGCGAGGTACTCTCCCACGCCTCACACACCGGTTCTTATTTTTGTAACATGCGGGTCATTGTCCTGCCGCATTCTCCCGCATACTCCCCCACATCATGCAAACCACCCCCGCCTCCACCCGGCGCAGCGCCAACGACCGAATCCATCTGGCTCAGCACGATGCGGCCCCAGCCATTGGGCCTAACCGGCGCGAGATCATGCGCCATCTGCGCGCCGCAAGGCGGGTGATCCTGGCACTGCTGTTCACCGCCATCGCCAGCCCGATCCAGGCTGTGCTGCTGCTCTGCGCGCCGGTCGGAAGGGTAACATTCGCCGCCTTCTACTGGAAAACCATCGCCCGCCTGCTTGGATTGCAGGTGCGGGTGATCGGCGCGCCGATGAAGCGCCAGCCGGCCAAACCAGGCGCGCCAGCCCCTCGGCGCCCGGTGATCTATGTCTGCAATCACGCCTCCTGGCTCGACATCCCGGCACTTGGCGGTGAGCTGCATGCCTGCTTTGTCTCCAAGGACGACGTCGCCGGCTGGCCGATCGTCGGCACCATCGCCCGCCTCGGCCGCACCGTATTCGTCAGCCGCTCCCGTCAGGGCATCGGCCGCGAGCGCGACCAGATGCAGGAACGCCTGCTCGGCGGTGACGACCTGATCCTGTTCCCCGAAGGCACCAGCTCCGACGGGTCGCGGGTGCTGCCATTCCACTCTTCGTTCTTCGCCGCCGCCTATGGCGAAGCAGCACCGCTGATCCAGCCCGTCTCTGTGGTCTATGACCGGCTGGCCGGTCTGCCGGTCGGCCGCAGCAGCCGCAGCGTGTTCGCCTGGTATGGCGATATGAGCCTGGCCCCGCATTTCTGGCGCATCGCCCAATGGCGCGGCAAACGGGTAAGCCTGCTGTTCCACCTGCCGCTCGATCCCGCCGATTTCGCCTCCCGCAAGGCACTGAGCCAGGCCGCGTGGGATGTGGTGGCCGATGGCGCCGCGGCGCTGCGGCAGAACCGCCCGGCGTCACCGTTGCCGCAAGCGACGCGGGCCGGTCTGCCAGTGCCCGCCTTTGGGTAAGGCATCGTCGGCACATAAGTGCGTCGGCACGCCGACAAAGATGCCGCTTCAATCAAAGGCTTAGGGCCAGTTATCCGATCAGCGCCTGCATCCGCGCCAGGCCGGCCGGGTGGAACGGATTGATCAGGGTGACGCCGCCCCAACTGAAGCCATCCTGCATGTCTTCGGAGAGAAGTAAGCGGCTACCTGCTTCGGCGGACGCGGCGAAAATGACCGCATCCCAGACATTGAGCTTGTGGTCGGTCACCAGGTCGCCGGCCCTGATCAGCACCGAACCAGTCGTCGGCACGCATAGAGCGGTCTCCTGCCAAGCTGCGATATCCTGGACGATCATTTCGACAGATCGTCCTGTTTTGCGCTGAAGGACCGCGAAAAGCTCGCCGAGCACCTGGATGGGTATAACGAGCTGATGGGCATGAAGCGCATCCAGTATTCCCCTTGCCTGCGCGCGCCGTTTTGGGCCGTCGTGACCATCTGCATAGACGAGTATGTTGGTGTCGATCGCCACTCTCACCGTTCATACAACTCGTCGCGCGTCCATTTGCCGGCATTGAGGGCGGGACGCTGCTCCAGCCGATCCAACAACCGGGTCAGCGCAGCACTACGCCGCGCCTGGATATCGGCTTCGGTTTCCCCGACAGGACCGATCTGCGCCACCGGCCGCCCGTGCGACGTGATGGTAAACCGCGCGCCTGCTTCCACCGCGCGCAGAATACGGGAAAACTGCCGGTTGGCGTCGGCGGCGGAAATCACCTCGCTCATCGGCGCACCAAGGTAGTGAATATCACTACATTGTCGCTGAACACCACCACTTTCAACCTCTATATCGCGGGCAATCCTGGTGTTCGTCGTTTCTTCACTTGACGAAGACTCGTATCTGTTACGCAGGATGGTTTTACGGCCAGGGAGATTGCTCCATTCCAGACGCGGGAAACAGTTGACGGCGACCGCCGCCACCCTGATTGCTCCGCTTTGCCGCCGCACAGGCGGACAAAGCCGGAGCCCCGTTTGATGAATCCCCCAGAACGCCTGCCCCAAAAACGCCTGCATATGATCACCTGGGGCTGCCAGATGAACGTGTATGACAGCGCCCGCATGGCGGATGTTCTGGCGCCCCTTGGCTATGCCCCCGCCGATGGCCCCGAACACGCGGATATGGTGATCCTGAATACCTGCCACATACGCGACCGTGCCACCGAAAAAGTGTTTTCCGAACTCGGCCGGCTCCGCGTGGTAAAGCAGGCCCGCGCCGCGCAGGGCCAAAAAACCATCCTGGCGGTCGCCGGCTGCGTGGCCCAGGCCGAGGGCAAGGAAATCCTGGCGCGCGCGCCTTACGTGGATATCGTGCTCGGACCGCAAACCTATCACCGCCTGCCGGAACTGGTGGCGCGGGCCAGCCGGGCCGCCGGTGCTGTGATCGACACCGATTTCCCCGCGGACTCCAAATTCGATTTCCTGCCAGACGCCGCCGGCCCGCAAACCGCCGGTGGCCTGACCGCCTTCCTCACCATCCAGGAAGGCTGCGACAAATTCTGCAGCTTTTGCGTGGTGCCCTACACGCGCGGCGCCGAATCCAGCCGCCCGGCGGCATCCGTGGTGGCGGAGGCGCGCCGCATGGTCGATGCGGGAGCCAGGGAGATCACCCTGCTCGGCCAGAACGTGAATGCCTGGCATGGCGAGGGCCCGGATGGCGCGCCGCGCTCGCTGGCCTGGCTGCTGCGCGCGCTTGCCAAAATCCCCGGCCTGTCGCGGCTGCGCTACACCACGTCCCACCCCACCGACATGGATGACGACCTGATCGCCGCCCATGGCGATTTGCCGCATTTGATGCCGTTCCTGCATCTGCCGGTGCAATCCGGCTCCGACCGCATCCTGGCGGCGATGAACCGCAGACACACCGCCGCAGCCTATCTGAAACTGGTAGAAAAACTGCGCCGCGTCCGCCCCGATCTGGCCATGTCGTCGGATTTCATCATCGGCCATCCCGGTGAGACCGAGGCGGATTTCGAAGCGACAATGGCCCTGATCCGCGAGGTAAGATTCTCCCAGGCCTTCAGCTTCAAATACTCACCGCGCCCCGGCACGCCTGCCGCCGGCGCCCCCTCGCAGGTGCCGGAAGCGGAAAAGGACAGGCGGCTTTACGCGCTGCAGGATCTGCTGCGCACCCAGCAAGCCGCGTTCAACCAAAGCCTGGTGGGGCTCACCCTGCCCGTGCTGATCACCGGTACCGGCCGGCACGAAGGCCAGATCACCGGCCGGTCGCCCTATCTTCAACCCGTTCACCTGATCGGACCAGAATCGCTGATCGGTCAGGAAATACCGGTGTGCATCGATGCCGCGCACACCAATTCACTGTCTGGAGTCACCCTCAAGGAGAAGGCCTGCGCTTGACCCATATATCCCCGTCTGCCACCGCCCAAACCGCCGCGCCCGTACCAGGCAAGGCGATTACGCTGAATTTTCACGATAACGCTCTGCTGCCATTGCTGCTCGGCGATCACGACAGGCATCTGGTGCGGCTGGAACAAGGTTTTGGGGTGCGATTGGCCTGCCGGGGCAACCGGGTGGCGATCAGCGGCGACCCAGGGGCGGTGCAGGCCGCCCAGACGGCGCTGACCGGATTGTGGAAGCGGCTGGAACGTGGCGAGGGCATCGGCTCCGCAGATGTGGATACGGCAATACGCATGCAAACACGAACCGACGAAGACCCGCGCCTCCCTCTCTCCGACCTGCCGGCCATACGCACCAGGCGTGGCGCCGTCGGGCCGCGTTCGCCAGGCCAGTCCGCCTATATGGATATGCTTTCCAAGCAGGAAATGGTGTTTGCCCTCGGCCCGGCGGGCACCGGCAAAACCTATCTGGCGGTGGCGCAGGCGGTGGCGATGCTGCTGGCCAACCGGGTGGAGCGCATTGTTCTCTGCCGCCCGGCGGTGGAAGCCGGCGAGCGGCTTGGCTTTCTGCCGGGCGATCTGAAGGAGAAGATCGACCCTTATCTGCGCCCGCTCTATGATGCGCTGCACGACATGATGCCTGGCGACCAGGTGATACGGCGCATGGGGACCGGGGAGATCGAGGTGGCCCCGCTCGCGTTCATGCGCGGCCGTACCTTGGCCCACGCCTTCGTCATCCTGGACGAGGCGCAAAACACGACCGAGGCGCAGATGAAGATGTTCCTGACCCGGATGGGCGAAGGCACCCGTATGGTGGTGACCGGCGACCTCACCCAGATCGACCTGCCGCCCGGCACACGCAGCGGCTTGCGCGATGCGGTCGAAACCCTGGAAGGCGTGCAAGGCATCGGCTTCACCCGGTTCGGGGTGAGAGACGTGGTGCGCCATCCCCTGGTCGGGCGCATCGTCGATGCGTATGATCAGAGAGCGGCGGCGGCGCGCGAGACAACGCGCGGGAAAACCCGCCGGGAGAATGATGGAACCGGGCAGTCCTAGCCCCGCTTCGGCGGGGCTTTCAAAACACCGAAATGTGGGCGCGCGCCGCTTGGCGACGCCGCCCACCATTCTGGTGCTCGATGCGAAATGGCGGCGCCTGGTGCCGAACGCGGAGCGTGTGGCTGCGCGCGCGGCGGTGGCTGCCGGCGGCGCCGGCACCGTGGTGCTGTCCAGCGATCGCGCGGTGAAGGCACTGAACGGGCTCCACCGCAAGCGCAACAAGCCGACCAATGTGCTGACGTTCGACCTAGGCGGCGGTTTTTCCGAAGGCCGGGCGGGTTTTTTGGGCGGCGATATCGTGCTCGCCCTCGGCACGGTGCTGCGAGAGGCGGCCTCCGCCGGTCGGTCGGCGGCTGATCATCTGGCGCATCTGGTGGTGCATGGGGCGCTGCATCTGCGCGGCCACGACCATCACCATGTGGGCGATGCACGGCGCATGGAGTTGGCCGAAGCGCGCATTCTCAGCACCATCGGTGTGCCAAACCCCTGGAAGCGAAGATGAGCGACGCGAAAATGAGCGACGCCGGCGGCGTGAACCTGCTCACCCGCATCGGCAGCATCCTGGGCACCCGCGCCCGCAAGCGTGGCCAGGATCATGGCGTGCGCGAATCGATCGCCGAACTGGTGCAGGAGGCCGCCGAGGCCGGTGACGCAGATGGCGCCATTCCGGAGCTGGACCGGCAGGAACGTGCCTTGATCGCCAATGTGCTGCGCCTGCGTGGCACCACGGCGGATGACGTGATGGTGCCGCGCGCCGACATTGTAGCGATGGCCGCCGATCTCAGTTGGGATCAGGCAATGGACCTGATCCGGCGCGAAGGCCATTCCCGCATGCCGGTCTATCGCGAGCAGCTGGATGACATTGTCGGCATGGTCCACATCAAGGACGTGTTTGCCTTTGCCGGCAAGCCGGCTGAATTTCGTCTGGAGGAGGTGCTGAGAAAGCCGCTGATGGTGGCACCGCAAATTCCGGCGCTCGACCTGCTGCTGCAGATGCGTGTGGCACGCATGCATCTTGCCTTGGTGGTAGATGAATATGGCGGCATAGACGGGCTTCTGACCATCGAGGATTTGGTGGAAACGATTGTCGGCGACATTTCCGACGAACATGACGAGCCCGATCTGCCAATGGTGATCGAGCGGCCAGATGGCACGCTGGACGTGGATGCACGGATGAAGATCGAGGACTTCGAAGCCCGCGTCGGGAAGATGCTGACTGAGGAGGAACGCGAGGCGGATATCGATACGGTTGGCGGCTTGGTATTTACGCTGGCCGGACGTGTGCCGGCGCGCGGCGAGGTGATCAGCCATGACTCGGGGGCGGAGTTCCGTATCCTGGATTCCGACGCCCGCCGTATCCGGCGGCTGCGCGCCAAACTGCCTAAAGCTGTGACGGAGTGAGGGAAAACCCGCGTCGGATGGCCGGTGCAGTAGAATTCTTGCCCAGCCTCTTCGGCATCCCACCCTGGCCACTACCACAGATGAGCACGCGCCCTGCTGCTGTCGCGCAGCGTGTTATTTGCGGGATGCCAAAGCGCATCCAACCCTGCGGGTACAGAGGATTTGCGTAATCGAGAGAATATGGAACCGCAGATGAACGCAGATGCACGCAAATGGGGGCGCCGTGTTGGCAAGCTTCGGCTGACCAGGATGAGCCGACACGACCGGGACACGCGTGCTCTATCTGCGTTCATCTGCGTGCATCTGCGGTTCCAAACTCTTTTTCGATTCGCTGCGAATATGCTGCGCGCAACGAACGATCCGCACCTTCAACGGCCCGCCGACGCGCAAACAACGCCACCGTGCGCGGCAGCCACCTGATGCGCATTTCGCTGTTCATCACCTGTTTCAACGACACGCTGTTTCCGCAAACCGGCCGCGCCGCCGTGCAGGTTCTCGAGCGGCTCGGCCACGAAATCGAGTTCAGGCCAGCGCAGAGCTGTTGCGGGCAGATGCATCATAATTCCGGCTACCCGGCCGAGGCGCTCACCCTCGTCCGCCGTTTCGTCGAGGTTTTCCGCGATGTGCCGGTGGTGGTGGTTCCCTCCACCTCCTGCACCGCCACGATCCGCACCGCCTATCCGCGCCTTGCCGCCAATGACGCCGAATTGCTGCGCGAGGTGGAACTGATCATCCCCCGCGTGTTCGAATTTTCCGAGTTTCTGACCGACACATTGGTGATCGAGGATGTCGGTGCCTATTACCCGCATCGCGTGACCTATCACGCCTCCTGCAATTCGTTGCGTGGCCTGAAGCTGGGTCATGCGCCGAAAAAACTGCTGAACGCGGTGAAAGGGCTGGATTTCGTCGATCTGCCGGCCATAGACCAGTGCTGCGGCTTCGGCGGCACCTTCGCGATCAAGAATAGCGAGGTGTCCACCGCCATGCTCAGCGACAAGATGCGCGCGGTGCTGGCAACCGGCGCGGAAGTGGTCACCGCGGGCGATAATTCCTGCCTGATGCATATCGCCGGCGGCCTCTCGCGCCTGCAAACCGGGGTGCGGGCCATGCATATCGCCGAAATCCTCGCCTGCACGGAGGCCGGCGGATGACCGATACCAGCTTCCCCACCTTGGCGCACAAGGCCCTGCGCGACACCCAGATGCGACGGAACATCCGCAAGGCCACCACCACCATCCGCGAACGCACCGCAAGAGTGACCGCCGAACTGCCGGACTGGCAGGAGCTGCGCAATGCCGGTGCCGCCATCAAGGCGGCAACCATGGCTGATCTGGATACGCATCTGGTCAGACTGGAACAAACCGTCACCGCCGCTGGCGGCGTCGTGCATTGGGCGCGCGACGCAGAGGAAGCGCGCGAGATCATCATCAACATTGCCCGCAGGCACAGCGCCCAGCGGGTGATCAAGATAAAATCGATGACGACGGATGAGATCGACCTCAATCCGGCGATGACCGCCGCCGGCATCGATCCGATCGAAACCGATCTCGCCGACATGATCGTTCAGCTGGCCCATGACACGCCAAGCCACATCCTGGTGCCCGCCATCCATCGCAACCGCGCCGAAATCCAGGGCCTGTTCGAAGCGAAATTCGGCCAGGGCAAACTCACCGACAAACCTACCGAGCTCACCGCCGCGGCACGCACATATCTGCGCGACAAATTCCTCGACACACCGGTCGCCATCTCCGGCGCCAATTTCGCCGTCGCCGAAACCGGCACGGTGTGCGTGGTGGAAAGCGAGGGCAATGGCCGCATGTGCCTGACTTTGCCAAAAGTGCTGATCTCGCTGATGGGCATCGAAAAAGTGCTGCCGCGATTCGCCGATCTGGAGGTGTTCCTGCAGCTTCTGCCGCGCTCTGCCACCGGCGAGCGAATGAACCCCTATACCTCGCTCTGGAGCGGCGTCAGGCCAGGCGACGGGCCGGAAGAATTTCATCTTGTGCTACTGGATAACGGCCGAACCCGCATTCTGGCGGATGCGGCGGCGCGCGAAACACTGCATTGCATACGCTGTTCACGCTGCCTGAATGTGTGCCCGGTCTATGAACGCACCGGCGGCCACGCCTATAACTCGATGTATCAAGGCCCGATCGGCGCCATCGTCACGCCGCAGCTCAAGGGTTTTGCCGAGGCTGGATCATTGCCTTTTGCCTCCTCGCTCTGCGGTGCCTGCTACGAGGTGTGCCCGGTGAAAATCGATATTCCGCGTATTCTGGTTCATCTGCGTGGCCAGGTCACGGATGCGCGCCGCGCCTCCCACAGCATCGATGCAGAAGCGCTGGCAATGAAAGCGGCGCTGTGGCTGTTCGGCGGCAATGGCAGAATGGCCATGGCACAGCATCTCGGCCGGCTCGGCCAAAAATTGCTGGCGCATGATGGCGTGATATCCAAACTGCCAGGGCCACTCGGTGGCTGGACCACCGCGCGCGATTTCCCAGCTTTGCCGCCGCAAAGCTTTCGCGGCTGGTGGGCCTCACGTGAAAAGACCGGGCGCAAATGAGCGCACGCGACGAAATCATCGCCCGTATCAAGGCAACCAAAACCACCCTGGCAGCCGACCCCCCACCACACGCCTATCGGCAATATTGGGATGCGTCACGCGAGGCGTTGGTCGCGCGATTCATCGACAGGCTGGCGCATTACCATGTCACCGTTCTGCGGGCGCGCACCGAGAACGACATACGCGGCGTGGCAGAGCGGCAATTGGCCGCACGTGGCATTTCCTCGCTCGTCGTCCCGGCCGATCTTTCGGCCTCGTGGCGGCCACATGCCCCGGCGCCGGTTGAAGATACCGGGCTGAGCTATGCCGATCTCGATGCCATGCAGGGTGCCATGACCGGCAGTTTTCTCGGCATTGCCGAGACGGGCACGGTGGTGCTGGATGCAGGGGCCGGCCAGGGGCGGCGGGCACTCACTTTGCTGCCAGATTACCATCTCTGCGTGGTGCGGGAGAGCGCCCTTGTCGGCATCGTGCCAGAGGCGATCGCGGCCCTGCAACCACATGTGGCGCATGGCGCGCCAATCACCTTCTTTTCCGGCCCCTCCGCCACCGCCGACATCGAACTGGACCGTGTCGAGGGCGTTCACGGCCCGCGCACGCTGGATGTGATCCTGGTTTGCTAAAACCTATTGCCGAAGTTCTTTGAGAATGAACCTATCTAAAGCCTCAACGGCGCTGCTGGCACTCACGCTCTCGCTCGCCGCCTGCGCCCCCGCCAGCCTGCTCAACGCCACCATTTCGCGCGACGGCCTGACCATCACCCATGATGTCACCTACGGCCCAGCGCCGCGCGAAAAGCTCGACATCTACCGCCCGGCCAATACCGCGCCGGTGCCGGTGATTGTGTTTTTCTATGGCGGTTCCTGGAACAGTGGCAGCAAGGCGATGTATCCATTCGTGGCGGCCACGCTGGCGCGCGAGGGGTTTGCAGTGGTGGTGCCGGATTACCGGCTCTATCCGCAGGTCAGGTTCCCCGGCTTCCTCGAGGATTGCGCGCGGTCCGTCGCCTGGACTCAGGCGCATATGGCGATGTTCGGCGGCGATCCGAACCGCCTATTCCTGATGGGCCATTCGGCCGGCGCCTATAATGCGCTGATGCTGGCGCTGGACCCGCATTACCTGGCCCAGGCAGGCACCAGCCGGGATAGCATCGCCGGTGTCATCGGCCTGGCTGGGCCATACGACTTCCTGCCGATCACCGGCGCCGACGTAAAGCCCATTTTCGCCACGGTCGGCGATGGGCCGGCAAGCCAGCCGATCACCTATGTGGATGGCCACGCCCCGCCACTTCTGCTGCTGGCCGGCGCCGACGACAAAACCGTGTTTCCGCGCAACACGCTCAGCCTGGCCAAGTCCGTCAGGGCACATGGCGGCCAGGTGACCGACAAAATCTACCCAGGGATCGCCCATATTGGCCTGGTCATCGCCATCGCCCCGCTGTTTCAGGCGCGCGCGCCGGTGCTGCGGGATGTGGTGGCCTTCCTGCGCGCGCATCGTCTGGCAGGGGCTGGCGCAAAGCCCGCGGGATAGGCAAACAGCCGCGCATGACCCTCGTCCTTGCCATCCGCGCCGCATTGCCGGCGCTGGTTTCCTTCTGCGCCCGCCGCCGCATTCTGGTGATCGTTCTGGGCATTCTGCTGGTCCAGCTCAGCCTGGCCGCCGCCTCCCGCCTGCTCGGCGTCACCACCGACACCAGCAAGATGTTTTCCGATTCCCTGGCCTGGAAACGCAGCAGCCAGGTTCTCAGCACCGCCTTCCCGCAAAATAACAGCCTGCTGGTGGCCGTAGTCGACGCCAAAATCCCCGAGGAAGCCGAGGCGACCGCCGCTGCCCTGGCCGCCAAACTGCGCGCCGAGCCAAAATTGTTTTCCCATGTGGATCAGCCCGATGCCTCGGAGTACCTGCAGCGCAACGCCTTCCTGCTGATCGATACGCCGCAATTGCAGGATCTGCTGGACCGCACGGTGGATGCCCAGCCTTTCCTTGGCCAGCTGGTGGCCGACCCCAGCATGCGCGGCCTGTTTTCCGCGCTCGCTTTGGTGGCCGAAGGCGCCCAGCGCGGCATCCAATCCGCCAGCCTGTCGCCTGCCTTGCAGCAATTCCACATATCCCTGGCCGCCGCCGCTGCCGGCCATCCGGCGCCGCTCTCCTGGGAGACTCTGCTGGCCGGGCCACTGGCAGCGCAGGCCGGCAAATACCGCTTCGTTCTGGCCAAGCCCAAGCTGGATTTCGGTGCCTTGGAACCTGGCGGTCTCGCCACCGATGCGCTGCGGGCGGCAGCGTCCGGCTTGCCATATGTGCAGGCGGGCACAGCACGGGTGCGGCTGACAGGCTCGGTGGCACTGGATGACGAGGAGTTTTCCAGCGTGGCGCAAGGTGCGGTGATCGGGCTGGGCGGCAGCCTGCTGCTGGTTCTGGTCTGGCTGTTCGCGGCGGTCCGCTCCTGGCGGCTGATGATCCCCATCGCGCTGACGCTGATCGCCGGGCTTATCCTCACCACCGGTTTCGCCGCTATCACCGTCGGCACGCTGAATCTGATTTCCATCGCCTTCGCCATCCTGTTCGTGGGGATTGCGGTGGATTTCGGCATTCAGTTCACCGTGCGTTTTCGTGAGCGCCGGCATAATCATCCGGACGTGCTGGCAACCATTGCCGATACCGGGCGCCAATCCGGCGCGCAGATTTTGGTTGCCTCCCTGGCCACTGCCAGCGGATTTCTGGCTTTCACCCCTACCGCCTTCGTCGGCGTCGCCCAGCTTGGCATCATCGCCGGCGGCGGCATGATCATCGCCTTTTTCTGCACCCTCACCCTGCTGCCGGCCTTGCTGGTGGCATTCAAGCCCAGGAAGGAAAAGAAAGAGGTCGGCGTGATGATGCTGCGCCGGCTGGAGCCGCTCGTCCGACCATTGCATTGGCCGATCCTCATCCTGTTCACCGCACTCGCCCTCACCGGCGCGGCGCTCACCCCGTTTTTGCGCTTCGATGGCGATCCGCTGCACACCAAGAACCAGCGTACCGAAGCGGTGGAGACGCTGTATGACCTGATGGGCGATCCGCTCACCAACCCATACACGATCGAGGCGCTGCTGCCATCGCTTGCCGATGCGCAAGCGATGTCCGCCAAACTTGGCAAGCTGAATTTGGTCAAGGATGTGCTGTCGCTGAACAGTTTCGTGCCCGCCGACCAGGCGGCGAAACTGGCGGCGATTGCCGATGCCGCCAGCATTCTTGGTCCGACGCTCGACATGCAGGTAACGAGCAAGACGGTGAATGCAGCGGATTTGCGCGCCGCCACCCAGGCATTGGCCGCCAAGCTGCACGGCATTCTGCCGAAACTGGCGGCTGATGATCCGCTACGGCTGATTGCCGCCGATCTGGATCGGTTGCAGACCGCACCGGATGCCACGTTGCAGGCGGCCAACAACGCGCTGCTCAGATTCCTGCCGACCCAGCTCAGCCGCCTTCGCCTGGCGCTGGCCGCCAAACCGGTCACTTTGGCCGATGTGCCGGCCGATCTGAAACGCCAATGGATGCTGCCGGATGGCCGCGCACGCATCCAGGTTTTACCGCAAGCCAGCGTGCATGAAAGTGCCGCGATCCGCCGCTTCGTCGATAGCGTCGGCACCGTCATGCCGCAGGAAGGTGGCTCGGCGGTATGGATCGTCCGCAGCGCGCAAACCATTATTCACGCGTTCAGCATTGCGGCACTCAGCGCCATCATCGCCATCGCCATCATCCTCTCCGTGGCACTGCAGCGCGTTCTGGATGTGGCCTTGGTCATGGCCCCACTGCTGGTCTCCTCATTGCTGACGGTGGTGCTGCTGATGGCTTTGGGCATCAGCCTGAATTTCGCCAACATCATTGCCCTGCCCTTGCTGCTTGGCGTCGGCGTATCATTCAATATCTATTTCGTGATGAATTTCCGCGCCGGCATCACCCGTTTTCTCGGCTCTGCCACCGCCAGGGCGGTGATTTTTTCCGCGCTCACCACCGGCACCGCCTTTGGCTCCCTGGCTTTGTCCAGCCACCCCGGCACGGCCAGCATGGGCGTGCTGCTGCTGCTGAGCCTCGGCTGCACCGTCACCACAACCTTGCTGTTCCTCCCTGCACTCCTGTCCGTCATGCCGCGGCCACGCGTACCTCTGGGCGGCGTGTAGCGTGGGTTTCAACCCACGACTACGTGCACAGTCCAAATACAGCATTTGAAAGGTCAACCAATGAAGATCGGCTTTATCGGATTGGGCAATGTCGGCGGCAAGCTGGCCGGCAGCCTGATTCGCAACGGACACGACGTGACGGTGCTGGACCTGAACCACGCCCTGGTCGAGCACTATGTCGCGCGTGGCGCACATGCCGCGGCAACGCCGTTAGAGATGGGCCAAAAAGTTGATCTGATCATCACCTGCCTGCCCTCACCCGCGGCCACGGCCGACGTCGCGGAGGGCGAGCACGGCTTCATGCCCGCCCTTGAGCCCGGAAAAATCTGGCTGGAAATGAGCACCACCGACCACGGAGAAGTCATCCGCCTCGGCGCGCTGGTGGAGGCGCGCGGGGCGATGATCATGGATTGTCCGGTCTCCGGCGGCTGCCACCGCGCCGACACCGGCAACATCTCCATCTTCGCCGGCGGCCGGCGAGAGGCTTTCGATCGGGTGTTTCCGGTGTTGAAATCGCTGGGGCGCCGCATCCTGCACACTGGCGCTCTCGGCTCTGCCTCGGAACTGAAAGTGGTCACCAACTATCTCTGCACGGTGCATTTGGCGGCCCTGGCCGAGGCGCTGACCGTATGCAAGGTCGCCGGCATGGACATGAACACCGCCTATGAGGCAATCCGCATCTCCTCTGGCAATTCCTTCGTCCACGAAACCGAATCGCAGGTGATCCTGAATGGCAGCCGCGACATCAGTTTCACCATGGATCTGGTGATCAAGGATGTCGGCCTGTTCGATCGCCTGGCCCAGGATCTCCATGTGCCTCTGGAACTCTCGCCGCTGGTGCTGTCGATCTTCAAGGACGGCGCGGCAAAATACGGCCCGCGCGAGCATTCCCCCAACATCATCCGCCGGCTCGAAGAACCCTGCGGGGTTAAAGTTCTGGGCCAGGGTTTTCCCGCCGAAATGGTGGACGACGAACCCGAAGAGCCCGGCTACGAAGTGGTCGCCAAACGGTAACTACCGCCAATCCTCACGCACCATGTCAGCGCCTTTCTCGGCCACCATCACCGTCGGCGCATTGGTGTTGCCCGAGGTAAGGGTCGGAAAAATCGAGGCGTCAATCACCCGTAGGCCCGAAATGCCGTGCACGCGCAGCCGCGCATCCACCACCGCGTTGCGTGGGTCGGCGCCCATCGCGCAGGTGCCCACCGGGTGATACACGGTATCGGCACGGGCGCGGAAATCGGCGAGCAGATCGTCGTCGGTGATTACCTCCCGGCCCGGCCTGATCTCGCCGATGATGATATCTGCCAAGGGGCGTGTGGCGGCCAGGCGGCGTAGTAGCCTGCACCCTGCCAGCGCATCGGCCACATCACGGTCGGTCGAGAGATAATTGGCCGCAATGCTGGGATACTGGCGCGGATTGGCCGAAACAATCCGGATTCGCCCCCGGCTGGTCGGCCGGCAGGCATTGAACGAGAGTAAAAACGCCGAGAACGGATCGGGGTTCAACAGCTTGCGCGCCGAGAGCGGCGTTTCCGTATAGCTGACTGGGCTGAAATAGAGCTGCAGGTCAGGGCACCCCATATCCGCCCGCGAGCGAACAAAACCGCCGCCCTGGTTCACGCTCATTGATAGAGGCCCGCCACGATCGATCAGATAGCGCAGCCCGGCGAGGATTTTGCCTCTCAGCGGACGCAACTGATCGTTCAGCGTTGGCTTGCTGGAACGATAAAAATACGAGACAGCCAGATGATCCGCCAGATTCTTGCCAACACCAGGCAGAGCATGGCGCGGCTGCACGCCCGCCGGTGCCAGATCGGCCGGATCGCCAATGCCGGAGAGTTGCAGAAGCTGGGGGGAGTTGATCGCCCCGCCGCACAGGATCACCTCCCGGCGCGCCCTCACCGTGGTTTCGGTTCCGTCCCGAAGATAGGCTACCCCACAGGCACGGTCACCGTCGAACAGGATGCGGGAGGCCAGCGCCTTGGTTTCCAGGCTCAGCCTGCGCCGGCGCAGGGCCGGGCGCAAAAACGCGTTGGCGCTGGAAGCGCGCACACCGCGATGGGTGTTGATCTGATAAATGCCAACCCCTTCGCCCTCTGGCCCATTGAAATCCCCGGTCGCGGCAAAACCCAGCTGGCCGGCAGTCTGCAGGAACACCGCACATAACGGATGGGTGCGGGCGGACATATCGGTCACATGCATCGGCCCGCCCGCGCCGTGAAACGCCGTTTCCCCGCCATCATGATCCTCGGATTTGCGGAAATACGGCAGGACATCGGCATATCCCCAGCCTGGATTGCCCATCTGCCGCCAGGCATCGAAATCCTCCGCCCGGCCGCGCACATAGACCATGGCATTGATCGAGCCTGACCCGCCGATCACCTTCCCGCGTGGCCAGTAACTGCGGCGGCCATTCAGCCCGGCATCCGGCTCGGTCTGGTACATCCAGTTGACATTTTTATCGAAAAAGATGCGCCCATAGCCGATCGGCACTTGTATCCAGAGCGTCCGGTCCGATCCGCCCGCTTCCAGCAGCATCACGCTCGCGTCTCTGTCTTCGGAGAGGCGGCTGGCAACCACGCAGCCGGCCGTGCCGGCGCCGACAACGATGTAGTCGAAATTTTGCGTGATCACTGCGGGTCATCCAGGTTTGGCGGCATCTCATACCAGTCCGAATCGATAGTGACGCATGCAACATCCCCTTGGCTGCCTATGCCCATGCAATCGGCGCCGCTACCGCCAGGCCCGGCCAACGCACGGCTTATGCAATTACCCCTTGCCTTCGCCTGCGGGTTGGGCAAAAAATTGTTCGCCACCACAAAAGCTGTTTCGCGACAGCGAAAAATAACAGGAGGATATGGCTTTGGCTCCTACCACGATTTCCCGCTTGTTTTGCGGTGCAGCGTTGGTGCTGCTGACTGCATGGACACCGGCTTCAGCCTGGGTGCGCAACCCGGCCGAACTTCAGGCGATTTTGCCCGATGGCGCCACCGGGCCGGAAGGCCTCACCGTTGGGCCGGACGGCAATATCTATGTCACTACCTTGGGTTTCAATGCCAAGGGGCCGGTCGGCGGCATCGGCCATCTCTACGAAATTGCGCCGAACGGCACCCTTATCCAGCAGGTCAAGATCAAGGGCAGCACGTCGCAACTCCTCGGCCTTGCTTTTCACCCGATCACCCACGCGCTGCTGGTGATCGATTCGGGTGCCGGCGTGGTACTACAGGTCGATCCGCAAACTGGCCATTCCAGCGTGTTCATGACCGTCACTGGCAGCCCGCTGCTCAACGGCATGACATTCGACTCATCCGGCAACGTCTATGTTACCGACTCGGCGCAGGGGATCATCTGGGTGGTCGGGCAAAACGGCGGCGCGGCCAGCGTCTGGCTCAGTGGTCCGCTGCTCACCACCACCGGCACGCCAAGCTTCGGCGCCAACGGCATCGTCTTCAACCACGACGAGACCATCGCCTATATCACCAATACCGGCAACGATACCGTGCTGAGTGTTCCGGTCAGCGGCGGCAAGGCTGGCACGCCTTCGGTGTTTGTCAACAGCATCAATGGCGCCGACGGTATAGCCATCGATGCCTCCGGCAATCTTTGGATCTGTGCCAATCAGAACGACGAGATCGTCGTGCTCAATCCCTCCGGCAAGGCCATCGCCCGGCTCGGCGATTTCTATGGCGTGGCGCATGGCGTACCTTCCGGCTTGCTCTATCCAGCGTCGCCCGCATTCAGCGCCAACGGCAGATATCTCTATGTCTCCAACCTGGCACTCGATCTCCGCCTGTTCGGCGCCGCCCAATCGCCAACCTCGCAATATGATTCCGAGATACGCCGATACACCATCTCACGAATCTCAACCAAACTAGTCCCGATCAGCGGCGATGGTTCCACATCGAAATAAGCCGCGCCATCCCGGCTCCCCTGCATCGCCACAGCACGATGCGGGGAAACCACTAAGGGCCCGTTCGACATTAACCGAATCGGGTTACGGGGTCGAACGGGCCCTTAGCCTTTGTTTGAAGCGGCATCTTTGTCGGCGTGCCGACGCACTTATGTGCCGACGATGCCTAACAGCCTGGCACGCCGCCAGGCGGCGTGATCGGCATGTTGGCCGTGGGCACCAGGCCGCCATGAATAACCTTGGTGCCGCAATTTGCCAGCTGCAAATACCAGTCGCTCGGCAGGTTATAGCCTTTGGGCGCGTTGCTGTCCGGCATATCGAGATAGACGAACCCGGCAGGCTTCTGCTGCGGCACGCCGGTGGCCAGCGGCGCCAATTTATACATCGCCGTGCCTTCGTCCACCTCATCAAACATGGCACCAAAGGCCATGTTTATCTTGGAGGAAGGGTCCCTGCCATCGTAATTATACACCTGGTGCCACCAGAACAGGCCGCCAAGCCTGGGTATCAGATTGAGGGAACTGGTATTATTACGCAGACGTTGAAGATTTGAATCGGAAAAGCCCGGCCATATGGTCGGCATATAGCCCTGCCGATCAGCCGTGGTCTGGGCAATATCGCCCTTGATGAAATAGGCCCAGTTCGCGTCAGCAGCGGCAAGATTGGGCCAGCAGCTTACCATCCACGGCGAAATGACGTTGAACGAACGATACACCGCGGTCCAGGCGGAATCGTTCAGGCAGTTTTCCCCGTTGGTGCGCCAGCCAATACAGGTTTGACCGATCACCGTGGCCCGATACTTTATTGGTCCGACATGAAACCACCTGATCAGAGCAGAGACTTCAGCAGGCGTGGATGGCTTGCTCAGCCCGAAGTTGAAACCAAAGCCGTACAGGGAGACGACCGGCAAGCCTTCATGATGCAAATACGCCGTGCTATGGGTCAGCAACAGCGTATCGACCAGATGTTCCCAGCGTGCCTCCAGGAGGTTCACCACAGTGCCTGAAACGCATCCCGAGCAATCCAGCGTGACATAGAACACCCGCCCGTATTTCTCGGCCGACGCCTTTACGTTCAGAGCAACCTTGTCGATTTCATCCTGCAGCTGCACCGGCGAGCTGCTATAGCTGGCAACGAATTCCTGCAATGCCACGCCGTCCAGGCCATATTGCTTCATCCAGTTGAAATGCAAATCCACCGTCTTTGCATCCCAGGCGCTGTACACCAAAGCCGGCTGCCCGTTCTGCAAGGTCTTGAATGCCGTGGCGTAGTAAGGCACCACGCCCGAATAGGCCGCACCATCCGGCCACATATCCACCGTCATGTTGGTAGGGCCAGGTGGCCCCTGCCCCCAATTGGCCCAGTGTATGCTTGTATTATACGCAGCCGAATACGGATCGGCGTCGAATTGCGAGGAAAACCAGCCTTGGTAGCCAAAGATGAATTTGCCGTTCAGCGTTGTCGCATCGACACTCTGGGCGCTTGCCGGCAATGCTGATAACAGGCATAACAATGCAGCTTGATACATCAGTCGTAACATCTATGCACCTCGCGTCCTGCTTTGGATTTATGCCCAAAGTCCAACGCGCGGTTTCTTGCCGATTCACCCGGCGGGTCAAGATTCGGAAAATACTCACGCCACGCGGGAAACAGCGCCGCCCATATTCTACCTGGGGCCAACTGGCCTTGCTGGTTCAGCCAAAAACCGCACGGCGCGCCTTGAACGCCAAGCCCGCATAATCGCTAAATACGCCGTCTATGCCCGTTTCGTACAGAGCACGGATCAAAAAACCGATATCCCCGGTCTCACCGTCGAAATCGGGCGAACGCCGATCGCCGATTTGCAACGAGGCGGGCAGAAAGAAATTCTCCTTGCGCGCGGTCCAGCTGTGCACCGCCAGCCCGGCCTGATGCGCGTTCTTCACCAATTGCGTCGCCGCTGGCTTAGGCTGCGCCTTGAAATTCAGCACCATGTCCTGGTTAGGGCCGATGGCATCGGCATAGCGGCGAACATCATTCAGCCCTGCCGGTGTCGCCATCTCGGCATAGGTCAGATGCGGCAGGTCAACCGGCCCGCCCGTATCATCCATCAGCAGCACCCGAGGCACCGGCAGCAGCGTCGAAAAAGTTTTGAGCGCGCCGACCTCAAAACACTGCACAAACACCGGGGCCGTGCTTGACACAAGATCATTGATCTTCAGCATATGCGCCAGCCGGTGTTCCAGCGGCAAGCCGATCGAAGCAAAATAGCTGGGATGCTTCATTTCGGGATAGGTGCCGATCACCCGCCCGGTCCGCCGGCTGCCCGCCCGGGCGATATCGATCACTTCCTGATAGGTCAGAATCGGCGACACGCCATCATATTTGGCGCTCTCAGGGCGAAGCCGCGGCAAACGCTCCCTGCATCGCAACGTCTTCAACTCGGCCAGGGTAAAATCCTCGGTGAACCAGCCGGTGATGGTCTCGCCATCGATGATCTTGGTCGCCTTGCGGTGGGCGAATTCCGCATGCGCGGCGACGTTTGTGGTATCGCTCAGCTCATTCTCGTGCCGTGCCACCAGATGCCCATCCTTGGTGGGCACAAGATCGGGTTCGATGAAATCGGCCCCTTCATCGATGGCAAGCTCATAGGCCAGCCTGGTTTCTTCCGGGCGCTCGCCACTGCAGCCACGATGCGCAATCACCAGTGGGCGCCTGGTCGCGGCATAACCTCGCTGTGCCATAGCACTCGTACCCAGCATCATGGCGGCGATAGCGCAACGTCGGGTCAGCATCAAATCACCGGAACCTGGGTCATATCCAAATGCAGCCTATCATCTTCATAAGGGTGGGCGCGCGCCACTGTCTCGTTCAATTCCACGCCGAGGCCTGGCGCATCGGGCGGGATCACATAGCCGTCCTGCCAGGTGATCGGGGTTTTCAAAATCTCCGCATGGAACCCGCCCCAATTTTCTATTCCCTCCAGAATGAGAAAATTCGGGCTGCACGCGGCAAGCTGGATATTCGCCGCGCCCACCACCGGCCCGCAATAGAGATGCGGGGCAATCTGGGCGTGATGGGTTTCGGCCATGCCGGCAATCTTCTTGGCTTCCAGCAAACCACCCACCCGGCCAAGATTCATCTGCAGGATGGAGATCGCGCCCACCGACAACATGCGGGCAAAATCATATTTGGTGGTCAGCCTTTCCCCCGCCGCCACCGGGATAGAGGTGGCGCGCGCCACCTTGGCCATTTCCTCCGGCGCATCGGGCGGCACCGGCTCTTCCAGCCAAAGCGGATCATACGGCTCCAGCCGCCGTGCCAGACGTATGGCGGAAGCGGCCGTCATCTGACCATGGGTTCCGAATAGCAGATCGGCCCGCGCGCCCACCGCCTCGCGCAGGCACCGGGCGAATCTTTCGCTCAGTTCCAGGGAAGCCAGAGAGAGCTGGCGCCCGTCAAACGCGCTATACGGCCCCACCGGATCGAATTTCAGTGCGGTAAAACCCTGGCCCACATATGCGGCTGCATACTCCGCCGCCAGGTCCGGATCCTGATAGACATCGGTCTTATCGCCCGGCCTTGGATAGATATAGGTGTAGCTTCGCAGTTTTTCATGCACCCGGCCGCCCAGCAGCCGGTGCACCGGCTGCCCGGCCGCCTTGCCGATAATATCCCAGCAGGCCATTTCCAGCGCGCTCAACACCCCCATCAAGGAAAGATCAGGGTGCTGGGTAAAACCGGCCGAATAAACGCGGCGCCATAGAGTCTCGATATCATGCGGGTCCTGGCCGAGAGCGTATCGGTGGAACACATCCTCGATCATCCGCGCCACCAGATGCGGCGAAAACGGCACGCAATAAGCCTCGCCCAGGCCTGTCACGCCGTCATCGGTAGTCAGCTTCGCGAACACGAAATACCGGCCGCCGAAATGCGGCGGCGGATTACCCACCACAAACGTTTCGATATCCCGAAGTCTCATGTCCCACTAGCCAAAATTGTGCATTGCGTGCAGGCTAGCCCGCTGTGTGGGCTGCTCGCAGCCCACACATTCCGTGCCGCTTGACCACTCACCCGCAGCATTACCCTATCGCCGCATTCTCGTCCTCGATCACCGTTTTGCAGGCGGCCCAATAATGCCACGCGGCCCAAAAACCGGTGGGCGCCAGGATCAGCAGCGCCAGCCGCAACGATGCTGCGTCCGGTCCCTGCGGCCCCGCGGCCAGGTCGCTGATCAGGCCGACGCCCTGGGGTGCCACGATCAGGTTCAGCACGTTCGGCACCAGCAGAGAAATGGCAATGAAGGTAGACCGCATCCTTGGCGGCGCCAGATTCTGCACCAGCGCCATGGTCGGGCCGATATAGAAATAGATCGCCGGAATGAAGATCCAGAACATCAGCCGGGCCAAGGCCAGCGAATGGGTCTGATAGGCAATGAAGGAGGGGATGGTCGCCACGCCCACGCCCGCGGCCAGCAGCCAGAGCACACGGCGCGGATCGGCAAAGGCCCGGTGCGCCAGAATCCAGGCCGTCGCCACCGAGGCCACCGAGCCGCCGATCAGATGGATCGGGCCGACCACCGCGCCCGCGTCACCAACACTCAGATGGTAGGTTCGTTGCAGGAAAGTGGGCGTAAACCACATCAGCCCCCAGCCCCAGAAGGCAGCCACGCCGCCTGCCATGATCACATGCAAAGCCGCCTTCTGCCGCCACAGAAATCCCATGGACTGCAAAAACCCGGGCTTGG
>Ga0116229_10000957_pt1 | contig 43065 bp, 32 predicted proteins | sample S1TSphgellanicum_3_FD_87313 | JGI IMG/M metagenome (GOLD analysis project Ga0116229, IMG submission 87313) | Host-associated microbial communities from peat moss isolated from Minnesota, USA - S1T2_Fc - Sphagnum magellanicum MG | ecosystem: Host-associated > Plants > Peat moss > Unclassified...
CCTTTGACAACCTCATGCAAACAATGTGGATTTAGAGACAGATACTTCAGGATAGCTGCAAGGGTGATACTGCTGGTGTCATGGCCAGCAAACAAAAACAAAACAATATTGTCTTTAATTTCCTCATCTGTAATCAGGTCCCCTTGAATGTCAGGTCTGTTCTGCAATACTGATAATAGATCATGGTGCCCACAATCTTGGCCTTCTTTGATAGCCTACAAATACTACCAACCATATTAGTACACAAATGAGTAACCAAAAAACTGCATGACAATTTTGCATTAAGGCAACCATAAACCTCTATGAGAATTCATGAAATGGTCTTGTATTGGCTTCCTTGAGAATTCATTAATTTCTGAAATTGCCAGATTTAGACAATATGTTCCAGTGGGTATAGCCAAAAATTTGTAAGATTCCTAATTATTTCTATTTTTCTCTCTGCTGTGTCAACATCAACTTTAAAATTTTAAAAAAGACTTGGAAAAGTTTTGATTTTGTACTTTGTGCCTCCGAGATATGATTGTGCCCAATGTCTGCAAAAGGCTTTCTCGAGCAAGCCTAGCCTTGTGGTAATTAGTGCCCGGAAAATCAAGGGGTAATTGCATTATTCCTCGAAGATGCAGTTCAATATCATGTGCCATAGAATTGAATTCTGGCCCATCTTTGATACTCAAAAATAGATCAGACACCAAAGAGAATGTGAATTTTTTGAGAGTTTCCACACCCATGACTTCCTCCTTGTTTTCCCAAAATTGATCCAAATGTGATCTCACCGTTTGATCCATTCTGGGCACAAAACTTTGCAACCCATCTGGCCCAAAAAAGGATGCAAAAATACGACGGGCTTTCCTGAATAACAATAATGATAATATCCCATGAAAACCAATATAAACCCAAGTTAAACCCCTGATCAGTATCCATGAATTTAACCAAGGCCTTCATTTTCAACCAAGGAAATTTTTTCATGATTTGCACACAAACCTTGATAGCTGGAAATTTTTGCATATAGATCTATAATATTATATCCATGAACTCATCACAGTAGATCATGCAGTAAGCTGCGAGTTCTCAATTTTTGCTTATAAAATTCATGGTTTAGTTCTACCATCCAGTTAAGATATGATATGCATAGGTTTCTAATTAGTGTTGGGTTAGTTTGCTTACTTGTGTTCTTCTCCTGTTTTGACTGTAAGGGCGTGTCGACCAAGAAGTTTGGCCACAGATGGTGGCCATGAGTTTTTGACTAGCTTGTTCTCGTTTGCGAACAAAAACTTATTGCCCTCTGGTGCACCCAAAATTATGGTCAGACAGAAGAGAAGATGGGTTTTGAATATCTGCATGAGCAACAACAATAACCAAATCCCACTGTAAGACTCCTCAAGAAAGAAGATCACATCCAAATTAATGAGATTCATACAAATATATTCTGATCAGGTGATCACTTGCAGAAGATGCTGCTCAACAACACCTATGTGCACACAAATGATGATCAAATCTGAATCAGGACTGAACAATGCAAACGGAGATGGACAGAGATGGTCAAACAAAAAGCGTCCGTTTCAACTGACTGAAACGACTTGAGAGCATAGGTTTAGCAACTTTCGAGAGAGAGCTGCCAAAGGGGAATATATTGTCATGTGGGTGCAAATGATGAAGTCATAATGACCAGAACAATGATGAGAGAGAGAGAGAGAGAGAGAGAGAGAGAGAGAGCTGTTGCAACAAAAAGTGTGCTTTTCAATGGGGTGAAACGGCTTGACCATGAGTTTAGCAACTATCGAGACAGAGAGAATAAAAGCTCATATACTGCCATGGGGTGCAGGAGTCATGAACCTCTCCATACTTGGCAATACGAGTGTCGATGAACTCTATTGATCTGTTGGCTCTTGCAGCGCTCAGAAACTCCAAAGTCTCCCCCAAGAAAGGGAGGCCACAACTGCCTGGAGGCAAGGGCGCTTTAGTCTTCAACTTGATATTCCCAGCTGCTGCATCAACCGACTTATAACTGATCGTATTCCGCCTCCTCTGCCAAACCAACCAGCCGGCCCACAACGCAGTAGCTACTGCTATTGCAATAACAGTGCCGACTAGTGCAGCGAATCCCACCTGGAGCTTGGCTCCTGTCTGATGATCTAGTACTACTAAGTCTGAATTACCAAATCCTGCACCACTCTTGTGATCAGCAGCATAAATATTCAGTCCCTCTGCAGCTGCTGGACCCATTTCAACTGATTCCTCAGGCAGCTTCCCAAGATTATTAAATTACTTACAACCCAAATATCCAACGGAGCTTGATCTGAAAGACAGCTGCAGGATCACTGTATGTCGGGGATTCTTCGGAAAACGAATTATGAAATCGTGAAACACTGGAGCAGCTGATGATCACAAGCACATTAGTGCAACATGAATGTCACAAGATGAATAACCATAACAACACTACCACGGTGTGTGATCCCCGACCAATCCTATTCACTTCACAGATGATCAATACATATGTGCAGGAGAAGGCAGATGGATCATGTCCATGAATCTCTTGCTTGAACATTACATATATTAAAAGACGTCCTGACGTGAAGCATCTCGCCATCCATCTGTCTCATCATCCATCTGGACTGATGCAGCTATGTCATCCCCACTATTTAAAATAGAAGCATAGGGGCTTCCATGTGACACATCATTTTAGCTTATATATGTGACAATGTAATTTTAGGCAAAGTACTTGAAATAAAATCAGAAAAAAAAACCACCAAAAAAAGGGCCAGTGTGTTCAAATGTAAGTTAATTCCAATTTTAGAAAATATCTTCTTAGCAGGCCAACTAAGGCTCATGCAAACCTGAGCACCACCTCCTGAGAAAAAACCCCTCCTTCAACTTGGAATAAAAATGTTGTGCCTGCCCAAGTCCATGGTAAGCCTTCTCATTGGCTGCATGACTTTATTTTTAAAAAAACTCTTGATCACCATTTTTAACCTGGGCTAATAATAATACCCCTTCCTAAGAGCATGGGTATCCATATTATTGCAATTCATATTTACTAGGATAAACCAGCTAGTGATCGAACACTTAAGCTCTCAGGGCAGGCCAGATCCAAGGGGAAGGTTCAATTGTTTTTGGTGCTCAAACAAAACTTCAACCCGTTCTATTGGTGCATCTGGTTACATATAATAAAGGACGTCGTGAAACATCATTTCATCCATCTGTCCTGTCATCCATCCATCCATCCCTTCAGTCATCCATGTGTCTTGTCATGTTTTGTTTACTATGACAAGGCGGAAAAAGAGTAGAATATAGAGGTGGCGCGACAAGCAAAGTAAAGAACATCATGAAGCATCATTTCATCCATCTGTCTCATCATTCATCCATCCATTCGTCTGGTCATCCATCAATTTTGTCATGGTCTGTTTACTCTGACGGGGCGAAGAAAGAGTGGAATAGAGATGTGATGTGACGGGCAAAATAAAGGACATCGTGAATCATCATTTCATCCATCCATCCATTCATCCGATCATCCATTCGTCTCGTCATGGTCTGTTTACTCCGACAAAGTACAAAAGAATGGAATATAGACGTGGCACGACGAGCAAATGTACCATCAAATACACACACACCTGTGCATTAGGCACTAGGTTCAAACTAGTCTACATACGAGCAGCTCATCCGGCAGACATCATATAATTATATCTCCCCTTGAAAAAAGGAATGCAAAAGCCAAGAAAAAGGAAGCAGGGAAGGAAGGAAGGAAGGAAAGGACTTGAACTAACTACACTCCAATAAGGCCAAGAGTTAATGTTGGTTAAAAAAATGCATGCAAGACAAAGCAAGGAGAATCATCAAGGTTGCTTTTACTTTAATTTGTACCTGTGAATGGCCCCAGCAAGGTCGGTTTTAATTGGCCCTAAATAATTTATACACGTCGATATTGTTTCTTATGAGGAAGGTTATCATCCAAATTTGCCTGCTACGCGTGACACGATTCCCATCCGTCCCACTGTAGCCACATATATTATCTATTTGTCAGATATACTATCTCTTTGTCGTCACACGGGTAAAGAAAAAGAGCATGAAAAACAATCTCAAAAGTGAAGGAATCTTTTGTCTTGTGGAACCTTTCTTGAAATACTCTCCCCAAGACTCCACATTAACAAAGGGAACAAACGGCCCATCTAAAGGTCAAAACTCCGAACACATTTTGAGATGTTATGGCCTGTAAGTGACACAAAGTTTTTTGAACTCAAAAAATCATTGTTCTTTATGTATGTGCCACATGTTCATTAACAAATTTCTTTCACCTTTTCCTTCGAGACTTCCTTCGATTATTTTCAATTTATAACTGTTTTATTTGAGGTTATATGTTATATCTTGATTTAATAACACGGATTCAGCTAAATTTGCACAAACATTGTTTGGCTTGTCAACAAGCATTTCAATCGTATGATATGTTTTTCAATAATAATTGTGTGACATGAATGTTTCATTTTATCAACAAAGTAATATTTTTTCACGAAATACCATCAATTACACATGACATTCATATTGTTTGTATAACATTCTGGCTCTTACTAAATTCATATTTTTAACAGGATATCTATAATTTTTTATTATATTCACATGTTGTCAAAATTTCCCTTGCTTCACAAATTTTAGCCTGAAATTTCTGCTAAATTCGCATCAAAGAACACTTTACAACATTATCTTCAAGTTAGTATTGTGTTTAGTAAAATGACACTAGTAGTCAGCTCTTGGAACCACAGTTAATGTCATCTAGTGGAACAGTCTGGGGTACGACTATTAAATGTAGTGAACAAAATGTTGTAGTGTACAAAATTTGGCCAAACCTAACCTAAAACAGGTAGATATGCACCAAACAATGTTGACATGAATTCAAACACACATTTTGTGATGACCTTTGACAAAACCACCTTGATGGTTGGAATTGCAATTTCATGGTTGTGATTGCGACAATGGAATTACTTGTGTTCCACAACATATGACTATTGCAATGACAAAGTCCATCCATTTTGATGTCACAAACCTCATCTTCAACATAAATATAAGAACTCAATTTCTTAAGCTTTTTGTAAAGACCAGGGAAATTTTGCATTTATGAGATTGCAAATAAATCTCATAAATTCATAATTTCCACAACAACTATTTGAAGGTAAAACAACAATGAATGCAGTTGTAACCTTATGAAAGTAACTCACAAAGTGCTAGAACATTGTAAGGCAGATCAAATACCAACCTTGAATGGCACAAATCCAAATATTTGGAATGCAAGTTACCTACAAAAATAATCTGGTGAGGATTTTAAATGAGAAAAACTGACAAGTTGCTACTTAACTATCTCAATTCTTTATCCTAATCTCTACTTGCTGCAAAACAATCCCATTTGTTTAAAAAAGTCTGATTTGCACTTTCATTGAGGTAGTCAAGCTTAATGAAAAAGGGATTGTTGCTCATCTCTAGTGTCATGAAAACCCTTGTGCAACACTTAGGGCTAGGTCTGAGATCAAGGTCTAGTGTAAGTGCCTGGTGCTGTGGATGTGGTGCTTGTGCATCAGCACTACTATGGCCTTCTGAATTGCAAAGTTTAAGCATTCTCTTCAAGCTTTTAGCATTGCCTCTTGAATGTCATCCTATGTGTGTCTCTTACAATTACAGATTACAAGCAATACAGCTCTTGTTCACACACCTGACAATGATCATTGCAATATGAATGGTTTTCCAAAAACTTGCAGCATTCACATGAGCTACAATGCTTCTTATATGCATTTGGTTGCCAGTTTCTTCTCTGTATTGGTGCTGAAAAATGCTCCCATGTGCTTATGGTTCCATCTCATGGCATCAAGTGTCAGCACTTAAGCATACTATGTTCAGGATTGCTACAATGAATTGTGCAGCTGAATGACCATAGAATGCAGTATCATCAGTGTAGGCTTGTTTGTGCACAAATTTCCTCAAGAGGCTATTATAGAGAATTCACCTTGTCAAGGGGAAGAGGCACAACTTACAGTTTGTTCCCATGAACAATGAGTTCAAGCAAAAGATGGTATCAGAAGATCATAAGCACAATCACAGCAGTATCAGAAAGAAATTATGCAAAAGAATGTCCCTTGTGACATTTGGATGTACAGACATATTTCTTCACCCTTCTGCTCACATCTCCAAGTTCACATCAATGTTTCCTGTAGAAGATAAGATCCTAGATAATAGTGGTTCCAATCTAATCAGATTTTGAAACATCTTGACATTGCTCTAGCATTATTCACCTACCTTTTTCCTACAAACACCTTGTATTTTATTGCTGAGTAAAAGGCCCAGCTAAAGCTCTCTTTGGAGGAGTGAGTCACATGTAGGTTGGAGTGATGCAATATGCCAGCAACAGATACCTTCACTTTCGTTTAGTGCGAAAGCATCCGTTCTGCATTTCACCATCTTAATCAACAAGGACTGGCACACAGCCAATGCTCCAATTCTGTCCCCATTTTCACTCAAACACCTGGGTCCTGCAGATGTCATAGTCACAATCTTCATGTCCCAACATGGAATTCCTATAGAGAATCGCCTCCACTTTTTCTTTCACATGTGCAGGGTAACATGAACTAATTTACTTAATCCCAAGAGGAAAAACTAATTCAGCTGGATCACCAACCTAGCTAAAGGCTCTGATACTACTCTCTACTGACACAGAGCAAAATTTCCATGATGAAAGGACAGCACTTGCTTATCTTTTGCTAGTGGCGAAATGCTAGTGAAATCACTGAGTTACTAAACTTGTCCTCAGTTTAAGTTGGTGACCTCAGCTTCCTGAAAACAATAAGGAAGCCATAGGAAAATAGGGGCAAATGTGGTAAGTAAATTCCAAAGCTGTGGGCTTTACCATGCCTAAGGATTCTAACTAAACTTTTTTTTCTTGTGATATCTGGTAAGCATCAAGAACAAGGTTGGTGGGTGTTTTGAAAAATTAAACAGCCTTGGTTTTTAAAATGCCCACCCTTTGCGGATGAAAAGTTTCAGTGAGGAATGTGTCCTCCAATTACACTGAAAACAATCTGAGGATGTCTTTGATTGACATCCTCGGAAAAGCTGAAAGTGGACAACACTGGTGTGTAGACAAACCAGGAGGAAATTGAATTGGAAATAACAGAGGGAAAAGCAGTGAATTTCTTTCTGTAGGAGTAGGGTCAGCCTCGCAACCCTTCCCTGTTTGGAGGTGCCCGTCATTGGGGCTACTGCCCTCACAACTGGGCATCTTCAAACAAGGAAAAGCCTCTTAAGGCTACCCTTCTTCCTTTTCATATATACAAGATGATGATATAGTGCCCTAATCACGGCATAAGATGTCACTGGTCAGGGACTAGAAGGAACTGTGTTTTTTACACACAGGAGAAGTGTCTATCTTCAGACTCTTTCAGGATTTTTGGTACCTTCCACCTGGCCCTCCAGGTTGGGGACATGTGCCTCAAATTTCAAGAGTGTTTACATGTGGATCATTTTCTTTTGAAAACAAGGGGACAAGTACCTTAAATTCTAAAAGCGTCTAAAGTAGACCATTCTTGTGAAAAATAATTGTTTGAAAAGCAAATTTTGGGCCAGAGTGAATCGACATCTAGGAGTGTTTTTCTAGACAGATGTTCAGGTTTGCATCACCTGAACTCAAACTGACACCTTCTTGGTGGAATATGCACAAAATTTGAAGCGTGGGATCTAGTCTTCTATCAAAACCAAAACCTTGAAAAACATAACTCTTGAACACAGGTTCATTTGCTTTAGGTAGACAAGTTAAACTTTTTTGAACAATTGGTAAGTAGTTTGAACTTTATAGATAATCAATGTTATTTTTTTTGGTAAAACGTTGTACCTATACAATCTCCAATCCAAACTTGCAAATATATGCATTTATTGGAAATTAAAAATGGAATGAAAATGATTTGGTTTGTTTATTTTCAAAAAAAAATTTTGTGCAATAACTTTAAGCTTTGTGGGATCTCATGGACCAAACTTTTTCCCAAAGCAGAAATGAGGCTGCGATTGTTTGGCTATTCCTTCTCAAGGGTGATATTTGTGGGAGATTGTTTGTAACAAGAGACTGAGTCCAATTTTGGACATGGAGAGAGCAATTGCTGTAAAGTGTGAACTTGAGACAAAAAAATTGTTGTAGAATGCAAACTTGCAGGAGAGCAAGTGTGATGCATGAATTGTGAGAGAATATCAACATGTGTGCACCTGAAGTTGTGGGAGAATGATTAAGTGTGCACCTAAATAGTTGTAGGAGGACATTGATTTTGTGGTTATGAAAGATAAATTGTTGTAGAGCATGAACTTGTGAGAAATTGGAATGTGAACTTGTGGGAGAACATAATTTGAAAGAGTGGACAAGCAATTTTGTGCTTTTCATAAGTGTGCAAGAGTGCAAGGTTATGTGACTATTAAGCTAGGTTCATTAATTAATTTAAAAATCTAAGAAATTTAGTTTAGTTGTGATGATCATGTTGTTCACAAGGTTTTTTGGGTGAATGCAACATGTACACATGAATTGTAGGTCCCATTTCATAATAGCTAGAAGCTTAGACAATCTAGACGGACTGGACAATTTAATATAAAAACCTGTCCCAATTCCCAGCCCAAAACAATTAGAAGAATTAAAATGTAAACAAATATAAAGAAAGTTGTCCATTGCCCCTAATAAAGGTTTTTTGGATAATGAAACTAAAAGCTATGCATATTCATAGAAAATGAATCTAGTAGTGAAAGGCAATGGGAAATATCAACTAGGATATATTAAGTTTAAATCAATTTAGTTGCTTGTGTGACCACAAGATAAAAACTCACATTCCATGAATCACAATTGCTTCCACTATGACCCATAATAAATTAACAAGTCCAAACAATTATATTTTGAAAAAATTGAAAAGGATAATTCATGGGGTATGTGGGTCCAAATTTGTTTACTTTGCATTTAAGACTACTATCCTTTTGGGGATTTTTTAATTTTTAATATTTTAAAAAAACTAAAAGATTGTCCTTGGTTTGGTTGTTGGCATACTGGGAAAATATTTTATCTTGAGCATGAAGAAAGGACCATTATGTATCACAATCATAGCCTTGTGTTTGGAATTAAGGTTAAAACATGAAAAAAGAAATGAGTTGAAAAAATGTTTTGGGACTCAAGCATAGTTGTACAAGTGTGGGAAAATATATAAAAAAAAGTGCCAACATTTTCAAGTGGATTCTCACTTTGGGAGTTAAGTTCCATGAATGTGTCAAATTTTTAGTTGGAAAATATTTCAAATAACAAAAATTTATCCAAATTGGGCCTTTTATAAATCATTATAAAAAAATATATAAAAAGATATATTGAAAGTGGCGTCACAATGTACATTTGGGGATTTGAGTTTACAAAAGTTATGAACAAATGAATGGCCAAGAGTCAAATTGACACTTAAACTCAAAAAATAAAAATAAAATGACTTTTTATTGGAACATGCAATATGGTGTTGGAAAGTTTTATTCAAAAGCTATAGCTTTTCTTTTGAAAGCTCATTAATCAAAGTCCATATGTGGGATCTATGGGCTTGTAAAGTTGCAAGACTCATAATTTGATAAAATTGAGATTTTTTGCCATTTCAAAGTAATCATTATTACCAATCATAGAGTGTAATATAAGGAGGAGAATGAGATTTGTCTTAGGATTAGGTTGTGAGTCTTATAAAAGTTTGTTGCCCTTGGCTTGTTTATGCAACCTTTAGGCACCACTTTGCACTAACCGCCCTCTTTCTTGATTTGCGTAAATTACCTTCACCTTGAACTCACATTTGTGAGTTCATCTTAATATCATCCCAAAGCTTTCACACCTTCTTTCTTTATGGGAGTTAAGGAATGCATCTTGACTTTGCATTTCATTACAAAATAAAGTTTAATAAAAGGTTTTTACCCTTTATATCAGTTGACAAATGTAAAGGTGTGTCATTATGGGCACTTTTGTGATGTTGTGTAAAACCATGTCAACATCATTAATTGGAATTTGTGTGAATGCATGCTTTAAGAAATGGAAATGTAACTATTGTGAGTAACTACACATGGGAGGTGCCAAAGGGGTCATATAACACATATTGGAAAGTTGAGAAGTGTGAACATCTTTGCAACTATCCCATGTCTTCTTTATTTTTTGGAAGATTGGAAGTCATGGGATCACAACTAAATGGGCATAAGGATGGTGAACTATGCAAGTTAAAGACACTTTTTGGTTTTTTGGGAAGTATCCATAATATATTGAATCCATGAATATTATTTAAGTAAATGATTAACAATAAGAAGTTCTTTGACTTCATTGGATAATATTGAAAAATTGCGTATTTTAATATGCATTTAGGTACATTTTTTGAAATGCAAGTACTTAATACTGTCATAGTTTTGCAAAATAAAGTTACTTGTACATGAAATAAGATACCAATTATAATTATTATACTTTCAAGTTGATAAAGGCCTAATGTGTATGGATATAGTTTCAACTTTTCATATTGTAATCATAATCTATCAAAGTTTTAGTGTGAAATTATTTTGGAAAATTTAAACAACTACTTGATTTAGAAAATATTTTTCATCCAATTTTCTTATTTAAAAATACTTTAAAATTTATGTTTAACTTATAATAAATTCAATGAAGTGTTTAGTGATTTCATAATGCAATTTAAATAGGCTTTTAATATCTTTTTGAATGTTAATGTTGCAAAGAAACTGTTTTTGAAATTAAATTTTCTTAGGATTATTTTTTTGTAATACTTTATCATGTTTGGACCCAAATGTCCATGAATCCTGTTGCGAATGTACTTCAAGAGATTGAAAAACACACCTTTCACACCTTTTTAAGACCAAAGTGATTGTATAGGAAGTTAATCAAGCCATACATTAGAAGAAAAGTATAAAATTTCAATTAAGTTTTGCAATAATAAATTAGTTGTACCCCACATATACAACTAAAAAAACATTAGTTGCATAATTGAAGCCACATCTAACATATAGTCACAAATGATGACATCATTTCTTATGTTATCATAGTCCTTGGATGAAACATAATGTCAACAAATACGTTTTCATTTGTTGATAATAAATATGCGACTTTTGACTATTTGCCAAAACTTACAATTAAAATGGTCACTTTATTGCCATGTGACACAAATAATGCATTTTGAAAATTTGAAATTAAATAATAAATAAATCATATTTTTATGAAATTTATAATCTCAATAGTCCATATTTGATAGTCTTAAATTGATTCACGTGGCCCATTTGACTTTTGCCATGTGGCATGATAATTGAATTTTGAAAAAAATCAAATAGATAAAAACATTAAATTTGCATCATCCATTTTGGATGGTTATAAATTGTGACACATAGCATAATACCAAATTGCCACATGGCATATTAATTAAAATTTTACAAAAATATATTAAATTACATATTTAGGTAGGAAGGGAAATAAGTAAGTAGGTAGTTAGAAAGATTTTTAAATTTTATTTTAGGTTTAACATTTAAGGTTAAACCTTTTTGATAGGCTCATTCTAAATCTGTGTTTTCAATCCTTCAAATGCATCTCATTATATAGTTTACAAGATTGAAATGAAGTACAAAACATATGGGATAAATTTCTAGTCACAACTTAATCGCATATTAATTTGCAACTAAAAAATTAATCCAATATCCTTTTTTTTTTTTTCTTTTTTTCATGATGTTGTAAATTACATATGCTAATCCTCCCACCTCACATAACCTTTCCACAAATGTTTTTGAAATATAAATTTTTCTTTTAATATTTAAAATGATATTTAAAATCTAAGAAAAATTGTTCGAAGATGTAATTTAACATTTAAGCTCTGAAAATTAATATATCAATTCTGAAAATTTTAATTTGAATATGAAATTTCATAAATTTTATTCTGAAAATTGTTATTTCAATATGAAATTAGATATTTGAAATTTGAAAATTATTTTTTCAATTAAAAAATGATATTCTAGTCCAAAAATTGTTATTTGATTATGAAAATTGATATTTCATTTCTAAAAATTCCTATTTGAATCTAAAAATTGATATTTCAAATCTAAAGATTATTATTTGAATTTGAAAATTCATAGTAAAACTTTTTTTTTTTGGTATTCAAAAATTGTTATTTCAATCTCAAAATTGATATTTGAATTCTAAAAACTTTTATTTGAATTTTAAAATTGATATTTGATTTTCTGAAAATGTTTATTTGAATCTGAAAATTGATATTTAAATTCCAAAAATTTCTATTTGAATATGAAATTTGATATTTTAATTCTGAAAATTGTTAGTTGGAACTGAAAAGTGATATTTCAATTCCAAAAAATGTTATTTGATTCTGAAAATTCATATTTAAATTCTGAAGATTAGTGCTTGAATTAAAATTTTGTAATTTGAATACTGGAAATTATTATTTGAATCTAAAAATTGATAATTCAATTATGAAAAAAATTATTTGAATTCAAAAATTGTTAATTGAATCTAACAATTGATATATCAATTCTGATAATTTTGAGTGGAATTCAAAAATTGTTGTTTGAATTTGAAATTTTTTATTTGAATTCTATGAAAATGTATTTCGATTTGAAATTTTTTATTTGATTTTGAAACTTGATATATCCATTCTGAAAATTATTATTTAATTACAAAAATCGAAATATGGAGTAATTTTCAGCTTTGAATAACCATTTTCAGAATTCAAATTTCTGTTTCTAAATTTGTATAATAAAGTTTCCAGAATTCAAATATCAATTTTCAGATTCAAATATTTTTTTCCGAATTGAAATAAAATTTTTCATAATTACAATTTCAAATTTTAGAATTGAAATATCAATTTTCAGATCCAAATTTCATTTTAAAATTCAAATATTAATTTTCAGAATGCAAATAATAATTTAAAGATTCAAATAAAAATTTTTAATTCAAATATTAATTTCAGAATTTAAATGAAAATTCTTAGATTCAAAAGTAATCAAATTCATATAATAATTTACATAATTGAAAACCAGTTTTTTAGATTGAAATAATAATTTAAAGAATTGAGATATGAACTTTCATATTCGAATAAAATATTAAAAAGAAAAAAATTCCTTCTCAAAATAATAATTTTCCAAATAGAAATATGAATTGATTTCAAGTTCATGCAACTCTTTTGAAATTTCAATTGAAGTTTCAAAAAAATTGGGTATAATGGGTATGAATGGCATATTCCATTGCATTTGACATTGTGATCATTGTACTTGTTTTGTCATGGAACAAGGGTGTTACAATAGATTAGTTATGTCAAGGACAAAGAAAGGTGAGAAGGTTGTTGAGAATATTAAAACAAAAAAAAGGTTTTTTTCTGAAAAATAATATCGCCCAACAGCAAAAATTCAACACAAAAACCAGGTTGATAAAATCCTTAGGTTGAAAGCACAGTCAAGTAGACCACCAAGTGTACTTTTTAGCCCCCCAAAAAAGTAAAAGAAAAGTCAGGTAGGGGCTGATGTTGTGCATAGTTTTAAAAGTCAATTTAAGTCACATTGACTTTTCAAAGGTGGTTTCCAAAGGTGGGGTTTTTTGGTTCAAAATGGTCATTGACTCCGAGTAGGCACACAAAGTTGTATATTTTGTGCAGATGAACTATAAAGTGACCTATGTTGCTCCGTTGCAAGAAAACTTTCCTCCATATTCATGCCTGAACATTATAGTGGGGACGGTTTTGGCAACTTGGCATCTAGGGTGAATTTATTTCTCTTGCGGTTTCATAACATCAAGTTTTGTTGAAGGGAGGTAAGGACTTGATGAAAAAAAACTTGTTTGAAAACACATGTTTGTGTCCCACCTCTGGCACGTTTGTAGAGTTTGAAATACAAAATTTGAACGATTGAATAAACATTTGTTGTTTAGGATTATAACATTTTAGGAATTGTTCAGTTATTTAGTTGAGGATATTATTTATTAGTCAATTTATGCTTCCCATTTTGATATTGTAGTTGTTGTTTAGGGTTTTAATGGCCACCTATTTTGATTTGACGACTAAAACCTTGAAAAGGGAACCACTCATGTTGCTTGATGGCAATGTGAAAAAATCAGTGTTTAGACGATAGAAGGAAAAACTCCAAAGAACTAACGAAACTTTCAAATGTGTTTTTTGGAGTTTGGAGGATTTTTTTGTTAAATTGAAACTGAGTAATTCCCGTCGTGATATTGATTCTAGTGTTGTTTCTCATGAGCAACTTATACAAGTTTTTGGGAAGAGGCATACCAACAAGTTTAAGGTGAAGGTGAATGAACATTTGACTGTACAAGAATGTGATTCATTGAACCGATTGCATCAGGTTGTTTATGCATGTCCTCTAGCAAATGGAGATTATTTTTGGCATTTTCCTACAAGGTTGGCTTGCACAACAAAATGGAGAGAATGTGAATTGGATTTAGTATGCTTTTGATTCCACCAAAGAGTAGATAGATGAGGAGAACCAATCGACAACCACAAACTTTTAAAACCCATTTTGTGGAAACATCATCCACACTAAACAGACATGTGAGGATTTAAGTTTTGATCAAACTGGATTGGGCAAATCAAGTGATGATGATTGTATGGTTTTGGAAGGTTTAAAGCATTTCACAGTTTTTTTGGCTAGAACATCTTACAACTATGAGGAGCTTGTGACAAGATACGAAGTGTAAAAAGTAGGGTTTTGCACGAAAACAATCTCAAATGGCCTTTGAGAAGGAGGCATTTTTTTTGAAGTGTAGACGTTGAAGGGGAATTTTCTTGATAAATAGAAGTCCCTCAAAGAAGCTCAAAAGGATTTTGGAGACCTATAGGTGAAGATTTCCAAGTTACGTTCCACTCTCAACCTGCCTCCTTTTGATCGCTTTAGTTGTAAAGTAGATTCAATGTTCCCTAGTCCTACATTGTTATAAAAGTCAGCATCCATGGATAACTTGCAAGAGTTGGAATAAGATTATAGGATTTAGGAATTTGTTGTGAAAAGGGAACTTAAGAGAGTTGAGGTTGGGGGGAGATAGTTTACCCTTACCTCTGAAAAATTAGAGTCATGTTCTATAAAGTTGGATTTGTTGTAGCATAAGAGTGTTCAAAGAAAAATCTAGATTTAGGGTTTGTTACATCAAATTTAGTTAATGTCAAATGGTGATGGGGTAAGTAGCAAGCTTCTTCCAATTAAGAATCCTTTGGAATTACCAAAGGGTTTTTTTGATTTTCTTAAGATCAAACATTGTCCCATCTGTGGGTTTTTTTTTGCTTGTTACAACTTATCAATTATGTCTTGTGGATGTACATACCATCGTTTTTGTCTTGCAATTTATATGGAAACCAAATCTGCCAAGTGTGTAAGGCCTAGTTGTGAGAAGCCATTGTTTATGGATTGGATCACAAGTTTTGAGTTTAAACACATAAATTTAACATGGAGGACACCAAAGGTGTAGAAAGGTGTCATAATTCCTACTGCAAGTGCCACCAAAATTTTTGCAGGTTCAAATCCCATAGATTGGAAGCACAAATTAAATCTTCCCTATTCATTTTTTATTGTTTCAGAAATGTGCGGTTCATTTCATTTGTTACTTGTAAGTTGTTTCATGAACATGGTTATATTCAATTAGGTTGTGATTTATTTAAGTAGATTGTGAAGTTGCTAATTGGTCAAGAGCAATATACTTGCTAGATTACATTTGTAATGTTTCATATGAACATTGGTAGACATGAATGTGTTAGCCATACTTATAAGTTTGGTTGATGTAAAACATTGAACTGCAAAAGTAAACTAGGATTATTTTTATCCTTTTTATTTAGTTGCAAAAATTGATTTACTTGTAGTTGATGATCTAAAAGTCAACTACAACAAATCAAGTAGATATGGGCTTACATTAGGTTCAAATGTGGGTGCTAAGGTGGAAATTAACCTTGGTAATTCTTGCAGTCACTTTTAGGTACTTGGCTTATTTTGCTTATTGTTATTGACAACAATTGTACAAGTAACAAGTACATGATACCTTCATCAATGTAGAGTTGGGGTTTTTGTAAGTAGAATGGTTTCATTTTTCTTCCTTGAATTCCCTTGTACTATACCTAACTAATTGTGATTCTATTGGTTGACACCACTTTGACCTAGTACAAGTGCTTTTAGGATCAAATTCATGTTCTGTAAGTAGAAAGTTTGGCTTTTCAAATCCTTGGTCCTTTTGTTGTACTTGGCTACTTGTGTTTCTAATGGTTGACACCACATGTACAACCAACAAATACTTTGGATCCAAGTTCATGTAACAACATGGGAGCTAAAACTAGAATATTTACTTTTCATCCAATTGAATTACTTGTTACATAGATTTGAAAAGTAGATATTACCTTCATGTATTATTATAGTGGTTTAATTAGGTTTCCCAAATAGCATCGTTACTTGGACAATTTATTGACCTCCTTGTGTTTCTCCATGTGTTTTTAGTGTAAATTATTATTTAGTTCCAGAACTTGAGTGCTAGGTTTTTCTTTTTAGTTATGTCATTATTGATTATATTAATAACATAGTTTTTTTGTTGTTCATGTTTTCTGGAAGGAAGAAAACAACAACCTTTGTAAATGAATTTAACATGCATACTATGGCTTGGGGTTGGATATTAAACATAATGTGTTTAGAAAGGTGTTTAAATATTGTGGGTGCACTATAATTTGCTAGTGATGTGTTGTTGAACTATGCCCATTGCCTATTAGTGTTAGGCCACTTATAGAATGTTCAAAATTCCTTAACCTTTTTGCCCTTTTTATAAGTTGTTATTTTTTCCATTTCTGAATTCTTAAATTGTAATTTATTTATTTGTGTTCTCTATTTTCTATGGATACGAAATGCAAGGGGAATGTAAGGTTGAAATGGACAACTAGTTCACTTGATTATGGATTTACATATATCCACTTGTGATGTTCCTACAATTGAAATGTAATTGTGATGTAAATTCAAGGTTTTAGTCTCAACCTAGGTTGTTACAAAATGGGTTAACTAACTTTTTCTAATTGGTTTATGTACGAATGTGTCATATATATGACCATTTCTGTGGGGGAATGACAACGGCAAGTGATCAAGATGCGACACTTGATGTTATGGTGGAGCTTAAAACACCTATGGGTATGCCAATTTCCAAAACAATTGAAATTGTGACAAACTTCAAAGCATTTAAAGCCATGGCAGAGTTCAATGGAGAAGCAATGACAAATGGTGTGGAACATCTCCTTGTCACTTGCTCCCCAATTATGACACCACCCCCAAATGTACATGTTGGTGAAGATTCCTACTTTAATGAATTTCAAGACCTTGGATCCTTGAACCCAATTTTGGACAAAGAAAACATGCAAGTCTTACTGAATCCAACATGCATCTCCACAGGTCTTTCCAATGCCAATTGTCAAAGTGCATTTCCTTTGGATATTGCTAGTGATTCAGAAAATATTCCTAGCACAACCAAACTTACAGAAGTTGCAAAACCATCCCTAGTTCTTGCTTCAATGCCTAGACTACCAAGGGAGGTCAATGGTTCTTCATTTTATGCATAAAGTGTGAAGCAAAAACCTAGTGTTAGTAATTTAGGTTTTAAAAAGTAATAATGGATTTGAGAAGGTCAAGGTGCAAAAGCATAAAAAATTAGCAATAGACCATGCAAAAGGATTGTCAAATTTGGAGGCATATGCTAAGAGCAAGGGCAAAAAAGTCAATACTTGAGCTTCCATCAAGAAATAAGATAGCAAAATGGGACTTATATATCATTACTATGCCAGAGGTTGCAATATATATATGTAATGTATTTTCTAATTTTTTTGGGTCATGTTTTGGTAACATGAATTAAGTGTCAAATATTTTACAATATCGCACTTCCACCTAGAGGATGTACATTTTGAGTTTTTCACTTTGAAATCAAAACATTTTCTAGTTCAAATTGCATCATATTTATTAGTGTTTCAAAATTTTATGAAATTGAGTTATTCCAACATTTTGGTTTGTGATTTCAGCCAGGTTGTAACTAACCTTCAATGTTTTTCTTCTTTTCTTGAGTAGGATCTTGGAAATTGTTTCTTCATATCTTTTAATAATTCATGGACTACATGTAATTTCTTCTGAACCTATTCAAATGCTCCATAATTAACACCATAAGCCTTGTAGTGTGTGCATAGTAATCACAAATGTTCATGTTGTAACATCCTCGATTTGTTTTGTTGTTTAGCCACCACCTCCAATTGTGAATTAACTTGAGCATGTTGCAGTTGTTTATCACCTACCAAGTCTTTGTGCCCATTTTCAGCTTCTTTCAATTCTATATTTGCAAGTTATATTATTTCAAAATTTGCATCTACATCCTCATTTGCTTGCCATTATGTTGGTGCAAAATGTACATGTTTTTCTATAGCTAGAATAGCCCAATCCAAATGAATAAACTTAGTTTCTAAACTAGAAAGTACAACCTCATCTTCAACCAAGATGTCACTATAGTTTGATAATCGTGATTCATAATCATCAATTTTCTTTTGCAAGTTTTCATCTTGCCATGCAAAAGACAAACTCTACACAAGACTCCCACATGATACCACCTTTTTTGTGAGTTTTCTCACTTGGACCTCCTAGTTAAAGTCATTTGTGTTTTGTTGCATTGCATTTGTCACTTCATTGGTTGTGATTGGAACACAATAATCTCTCATGTTCTGAACTTCTTTGACAATCTCTTCAATCTAGTTAACTTGAACCTCATCACCCATTCCTTTGTCCCCTACCAGCTTTGGGAGCTCCAAACCATTTCCTCCATCTTCAATGTTTTCTTCCTCCATCTCAATATTAGGTTCTTACCAAATGTTGTTGCTTCCAACATGTTTTTTGTTTGTTGTGCAACTATTTATTTTGGCTAGGTTAGTTTTGCCTTCCTATCCATGTAGAGTTGAGTCCATTTAAAACTAGATTTAAAGGATATATTGCACCCCTTGTGTGCTTGAGAATTTGTACATTACCCCTTAGTTGCAAATTGTGCCCAACATACATCCCGCCCTTTCCTTTTTGCCAAAATGCCCTTTGCAAATACCAAATTGATTTCATTATTGGTAATCACATCCTTTTGATACAAATGGGGCCATAGATCCTCAATGAGTTTAATCAACTCCACATTTGTGTTGTTTTTCTTATACTTGAATCCATTATTGTTGCACCTCTTTTCCCAAACAGCTTCATAATCCTATAGACTAACAAATTTAACATCCATTCGTCTAGGATTAAGTCCTTCATTTTTCAATCCCTCCATTGTAGTGAAATACTCAACACTTAGCATTTGAATCTCACTATTTGCCATCTTGCACTCACACTCTTGATACAACTAAAACCTACTTATAAAACAAGAAGAACTAAGCAACAAGACAAGAACACTAATGTTAAAGACATAATGAGGATTGGAGTTTGGAGCACAACTAACTAAAATAATTTGAGCTAGGCAATCCTAGGTTATGTTGTTGCTTAGTTAAAATTTCAGCATGAATAATTGAACTACTAATGATTATAATTGCCCCAACTAGCACCCCCAATTATTTATTCACTCCTTAACGAGAGGTACCAATAATTAATTGATCATCCATATATTGTTAATCAAACACAAGCTACCATTAATCAAACCCATTGAAGTTTAGGGTTTATTTATAACTAATCATACTTAGGACCATCCAATTGCATGTTAATCATCCACTTTGCATGACATTTGGTGTCATGTAATTGCATGTTGAGACTATACTTTAATTAACCAATTCATGCACAAATTTGGTAGATGGAACCCATTGTGCATAGATAATGAAGAATCTATTGCCATCAAATGGTTCAGGTTTAGGGTTTAAACCTTAACCCATCAATAATTCAACCAATAACTTGAATTTGTCCAACATTCATGCATTAAAGAATGAAACTATGGGAACATTTTAATCTTATAATAGAAGTAAAAAATCAATAGTATCAATATCAATACATTTGCAAAAGAAATTGAAATGAATGTAAGAAATAATACAGTCACATATGCCAAAGCAAAAAAGAAAACTGAACAAAAACATTGAAAAACATCTTTACCTAATACATTAAACAATGAAATACAATAACTATTTTTTAAATTTAATTTTAGCCCAAAAAGCATGTACAAAACTTGACCACTTAGAAATCTAAATATTAATTATCCATAAGAACATCATTTAAACCACTTTGTTCATTTTTTAGTGAACTATAATAAAACACAATAGGCTCAATATCTCCAACACTTGTTGTTTCATTGTATGGCTGGTGTTGTTTCAGGCATGGGTGTTGATGTCTTTTCTATTTGAGTAGTGAATACAAATAATGCTTTGGGCTTCCAAACAAACACTTCATCAATGATGTATGATACATTCCTTTGATATATGTTCCCAAACCCAAAAAAAAACACTTCAACATTTGTAATTTTTTTTCAAGAAGCACATAGTGACCTCTAGCAAAATACATTCCTTGACATATCATAACAAATGCCACCAAACTTGGTATAGCTCAAGACAAAAACAAAGGACTTTCTTTTTTGACCACTCCACAAAGAAAATAATAATTTTTTTACCAACTTTGCCTGTTGGGCTTTTAGTGTGCTTATAATATGTGGTCCCCATTGTCCACTAGAAATTCCAAGAGTGAAAATGTGCCCACCACTGTGGTTTTTTTCTACACCATCAACAATAGAACCACTAGTTTTTCCAAGCTTTGCACTAGTAACTACAAAAGGTTGACTTAATTGAGCACCAAGATGTCTTTTAAGGACCAAGAATCAATCCACTTGTAGGAAAGTTTTCCAACAACTAGACAGAAGGTGTTTGAGCCTTTAGTGATTTAGTTAGATTTGTTCATGTGCTTTCATTTCCTCCATAGTAAAAACAAAACCTTCCCACACCTTCAAAGACATGCTGAATTTTGGAAGACTTTTTTTATTCTTACTAAGTAACATGATCACTTTTGATTGTACAACCAATTGAAAATATGTAATAGTAGGGGGTGAGTCAATGAGTAGGGTGTAAGAAGGGTTCTTGCCTTTATGTGAAGGCATTCATTTATACCAATGCCCACCCAAAACCATCTCCCTTACCAAAAATGTATTATTCCAACCATTTGTGAATGTTGCAGGATACCGATATACTAGTTGATTACACAACACAATGTAAAAAGGATCACCTTCCTCCAATTCCTTTGCAACAACTGCATAATTGTCATCCACTTCAACCTTGGCCACCTATGTTTCAAAATCAACATTAGAGTCTAAATTTTTTTCATAATCAATTCTTGCTTCTTAGTTCTGCACCATAATCTCCCTTGCCTGCAAACATAAAATTGCATTAAATGCAACACAATTAGAATTTGTAGAGGATCCAAATCCACATTTGTACTTAACATCATGTACAACTTGGAACCTTCAATTTCGCTAAATACTTAAACTCGTGACAATAATAATTGAAACAACAGAGTTCAAAACATGTTAATAACAAATATACAAAAGCAAACAGACATGATGAAGAGGCTAACTTATGATATGTTGTATGGTTATAGTTATACGAATGTCCAAGGCTTGACATGTGCCTTATGTTCACAAAATTCAGAGTTGTCATCCATACATTATGGGGAAAAACATGATAATTTTCGAAGTTTCAAGAAGGTGATATCAATGTCATCCATTAAACAACTGAGTGCATGAATCGAGACCCAGGTATCATCTCATAATCCCAATTTTCCCTATAGTCCACATCTTCTAGCATGATCACATGAAAATATCAATGAAACTCTCACCTGGCCTTAAGGTACGTTGCATGTTCTTTACCTAAATTTTCTTATAAAATGTAACCACATCTTTTGCATTTTGAAACTTTGATGACTCCATATTTAATTGTTCCTTTCAAATCTCTTGCTTCAATATTACCCCAGCCCCATTATGAATTCCTTTTCCATGGCCTAAACTAAAAAATGACTATACCATGCGGCACCCATGAGGAGGTATCCTGGGTGTGACTGTTTTTGAATGATACCTATTGATGCACTCCCAACTCCTTGAAGGACTCAAATGTGAGTCCAAGTAGAAGACAACGGAAGAGGGAGGAGTCGGGGCACGCTCCTTAGCTCACAACATTTTGAGGGGTAGAAGGGCGTGTTGGAGTTTCGGGATGGGACTAAGAAGAGTTGACAAGCTTCATTCACTCACATGGGCCTGCACACAACCCACACAAAGTGGTTAGTGCATAGTTGGAGCACCCTTGGTGCTAGGATGAGTCACGAGCAACACGGACACATTAGACTCACCACGGCCTGGACTTGGGGGAAGCCACCACCTTCCCCCTTATAGTATACTCTATGGTTAGCCACGGAGCCTACATCCAAATGGCTTTTCTCTCTCGTGACTCCCGAATGGGAGTCTCGAAATCATGCCAGTTGGGACTCCTGCAATTTTGGAGCCCCATAACTTTGCGAGCAAACCTCAGATCACGATCGAGTCTAAGGAAAAGTTGTAGCTCTTGTCGAGAGCTTTCCAATTGTATGTCGCACACCCCTTGTAGCTAAATAAATCAGGTCGATTCTTGACTTTTTCTGGTCGGGAGTCAAATTGGTAGTTTGATTCTCGACCCTTCTTTTGGCCATAACTTGTGTTTTAGATGTCCAAATGAGCAATGTGATCCCATTTTAGATATCTACATTCCAAGAACTTTCCAATGATATAAATAACGCCATAAGCCATTGGGTTTTGACTCCTAAAATTGCTCTTTGAGGTTTCAAGAGTCCATCGGGACTCCATCTCCCAAAGTGGGAGTTGCCTTGGGAGTGTGAGGGTTCACTCCCTCATACTCCCTCGCACTTTCTCACACTCCTGGGAGTATGTGATGTGACCCTGGGCTTCTTCTTGGTTCGCACCTTTGCAATCTTTTTGCCTTGACTCTCAGGCTTCCTCTTGGCTCGTAACCTTATAACCCCTTTGCCTTGGTCACGAGCCCAAAGCTAGGGTTGCAACACCTATGAAGTCAAACTACCACAAGATGTCAAAACTACATGATGAACTATGAAAGTATTTCATTAAAAATAATTGAAAGTAGTATGATGAAATGTACACATATTGTGTAACATGATACCATGTTCATCATGATTTGAATTGTGTTGCACACCCATTATACCAAACAAGATGCTCGTTTGGCCAAATGTTTTTTATAGTCAAGTGAGCCCAATGTAGTGCAAAATAATGTTGAACAAAAAGAGTATCATGGTTATTATCCTCAGAGATATAATAATGATACTCTGTCAATAATTTCTTTTCTCCATTTTCAACACCAAGTACATAATTTGGATTCCATTTATAACATATATGCACAAGAATGGTGATTTGAAAAGAATGCCATTTCTTGGATTTCATGATAATCTTCGAAAATGTAGTTTTGTGTAAAATCAATTGCAAACAGTATAGAATCTTTTGGAAAAGACCATACATGTGTGATATTATTCATCTTGAAAGTGATACACATAATTGTGATAAATGAACTTCTTTAATCTAGGTCAAAGGTAATCCAAGAATACCTTTGTTGTTGACTCTTTATATTGCAAGCGCAATACAAAGTTGTCTTACTAGCATGAGTTTTACCATGCAAAACTTTTTGGTAACATTTCAATTGCATAAGTGATGTCGAGTTTGCATCCTCCTTTAAAGGGCAAGTGAAGAGCATATCTACACCACAATCTTCACAATCCCCTTTCAAACATAGCTGCTAATGCCATGTTACATCATCCAGAGGACATAACACTAATGTTCAAAAATCTATACACTTTTCTATCATATAGAGCACATTACTAACATTGGTACAAATGTCACAATTACACTCACAATGTTTTCCTTGTACCCCTCATAATGCCATCCTCATATTATTGAACCCAAGCTTGAGTTCAGCCATTTCCACATGGTATTTACAAGCGCAAGTATTCCTTTCCTTTAATTATTTAACATAAAACGACTTCAATTTTTCAAATGCATGTAGGCCCACCTTGCAACCCTCATGTTCCTTCACAAATTGGGTGTAGAAATCCAACTGAATTCAACAAAAAAAAAGCTTATTAATACATTCTGATGCCTAAATACAATAGAATCAATCCTATAAGGATGCAACATATGTTAACAAGTGTTCTATTTCAAATAAATTAAAATAACTAAGTAGACCAGTTAATAATTCCTAACAAACAATAGAAGTAATTGAAGAACCAATAGTTAAGTAGAAATTAAAATAAATATTCAATTTGCGAAGTAACTATGCAATGGCTATCCAATATAACAAGTAGTTGATGAAGAAGAAATCAAGTTGAAGCAAGTGATTTTGCTTACCTTCAAGGAGCTATTCAAGAATTAGCTAGGAACTAGTAGATGAGGAAATGACTTAGCCTATCCATCAAATAAATGTCCAAAAGTTACCTAAGAAAAATGATGAATGGACAAGTGATCCTACCTACCCATCAAGTAACCATCTAGGAGTTAGCTAGGAGATTATAGAGAAGAAGTGATCTTGCTTACCCATTAAGTAGTTGTCTAAGAGTTAGCTAGGAGACAATAGACAAACAAGTGATTTTGCTTGCCCATCAAGTAATTGTCTAAGAGATAACTAGGAGATAATATACAAACAAGTGATCTTGCCTACCAATCAAATAGTTATCTAGGAGTTAACTGGGAGATAATAGATGAATAAGTGATTCTACTTACCCATCAAGAACCTATTTAGGAATTGGGTAGGAGATAATAGATGAGCAAGTGAATCTACTACTAATCAAGTACCTATCTAGGAGACTTGTGGCTAGGAGATAATACATGAACAAGTGATTTTAGGTATGTCCCATCAAATAAAATAACATGAAAAAATGCAATCTTATTTGGCTTCCACTACTTGGAATTCTACCCATTTTGTTGTTTCTTTTACTTCCAAGGCACATTACTTCACACATTTCCTTTCAACTATGAGTGTTTCCTTCTCTAGAGGCGTGAATTTCTTGTTTCTTATATTGCCCATGTTCATAGTTTGATAGTTATTTGAAAAACTCGAAATTTAAGCTATCCCAACAAAACTACACACATTGAGAACAAACAAACATTGTTTGTCCACACTCATAAGATTTGGCAACAACATTTGAATTCTCTATTATTGCGAGACCATGGAGACAACATGTCACAGAAACACAAAAAATGCAATGGATTTCGTAACTAAAATTTTTACAATGATTTAAGTTGTTTCAATTGATATTGATCATCAATCCATGCACCGTTCATTGATTATCCAAGATCTTACATCTAGACTGTCAAATGGCATTGGTACATACAAATCAATGAAAAACACAAGAAACATTCGAAAGCCATATGAAAAATATGTCTTAATAGGGGAAAGAATTGAAGCATCGATGTTTAGGCAGGATTTGAAAATTTAATGCCACTTTCATTATAACGAAAGGTGTCCCTATACGCCAAGTGATTTTACTAGATTTTGAGTGAACTCACTGGTTGTAGTGAATGGGGACTAGTGAAAAAGTAGTGAATTCATTGGTCTAGTGAATAGGGATTAGTGAATTACACCACATTTTGTAATAGTGTTTTCTATGTCAATAGTTATTTGTTTAGATACATTCGATCCTTGCATCTACTTTTCTATTATGCCTACCATATTTCAACACCAAGTATGAAGTTATGAATTATGGAATTAAAAAAATTCTACGCCCTCCTTCACATTAAAAGGCTTCTAGCAAAATTTGTTTCATAACATTTGGACATGTAAAAGTAGGTTGAAAGTAAATTGAAAGTAGATTCCAAAATTTCAATAAATTTATATTTTGGATTTAAAAAAAAAAAATCACTTATATATTCACTTATTCATTCATTGCACAATATGCACCACATGAATATGTAGTGAAACCCATAAAAATCCATAGATTTTAATGTAAAAAATTTATTTTATACCTACTTGATTAGAAATAAGACATTTTGATAGGTTTGTTTGTTGAGTTGAAAGTAGGTTCGTTTTCATTTTTTTCCTTGCATTTGAAGATATGAACATATAGCCATACAAGTTTTTCATACATTTATACAAAAAAATAAAAATGAAAACATTTTTTGATGCATTTTTACATCATTTTTTGATAAGCACCTAGTTTTTAAATCCTAGAAGATCACTTTTGTGGCCTATTTGACCATGCTTTCACCTTTTAATATGTTCATAATATATAATTAATCTACTCATAATTAATGCATATTGTACTCCTAATAAACTCTTTAAATATTCCTTTAATGCAACCCCAATACACTATAAAAATGTACCCCAAATTTAGTTATAATACACCTTAGTGTATGTCAAAGGGCTATGTAAATGACATATGGTTGTGATTAATATTGAACCCAAATGAAACTAATGGAATATATGAACCATTTTTGGATGAAAACAATTTCAAAAGTTGTCCAAATGAAAAATTGAATATGTTGATAATCACATGGTAGTCACAACATAGTCGCATTTCACTATATATAGCTAGAACATTGATAATTAGTTGTAAAAAAAATCAAATATAGTAGCAACCAACACATAGTTGTATGTAATCACAAAAAGAATGGTTGCATATTACAAAATTTCTTTTAGTAATACCTTTTTATTTGCATTAGGTGGTCGGTGACTTACATTTAGATAGAAAAATACACTTGACATTCAAATATGTATTTTTTACAAGTTTAATGTACATCATTTCATGTAGTTGATCTATTCCAACTTAGAAAACCATAATACATTACATTGTTGGAGTTGGAATAGAGGACCACATGACATCACACTTACAAATAATTTTTCTCAAGAGGAGGTGAAGAATGTTATGAATGATCTGAAACCTCTAAAATTTTCTAGGCAAAAATATGGTTGTAATATTGTAAGTAAGGGATGGAATGACATATAAAAGATGTAAGTCATTAACATCTTGGTTTCATCTTATGAAGGCCATGTAAGTTATTAGATGCAATTGGTACATCACATATTTTTAGAAAACATTTGATAATAGAATACATTTTTGAGCATATAAAAAATGCCATTAATATCATCAAATTAAATAACATGGTACTGGTCATTATAGATAATTCATTGAACTACATATTAGTATATGAGACTTGTTTGTTGGGTGAAAGATGTGATACAAAAGATGATTTGTTTATTATCAGGTTCATCACCAAAAAACCCAAGAAAATAAAAATTTAATATTTGATCTTTTGCAGATCTTGAATTATGAAAGTATGCCCAAACAAGGTTTCTAGTGCTTCAAACACTAAATTCAAAGTCTATTTAGATTTCAACATTAAAACAAATGGTAGTTTTTGATGCTTGGAAAGCATAGTTAGATTGGCACAATTGAAGCAAGAGAATTCAAGAATTTGATTTTGATTTTTTGGAAGGAGAGTTCACATTTATCATCAAGTGGATCTTCAATTATTTTTTCCAATCTTTGAATGCTATAGGTTCTATTTTGGAACTTGCAAGATGGCGAGATTGGATTATGAATATTTTATATCCATTAATTGTTGAGCAAAATGCTATAGAAAATAGAATTTTAAAGTTTTGAAGGAAGTATCCAATTGCATGAGAAGCAACCTTGTTACGAGAGCCCATGTTGGCATCATTGGTATCATGGTGGAGGAAATTCAGAAGAAATGTTCCAAAATTGCCAGCATTGGATAAATATGGGGAAATTTATCTTAGGATTGTAGTTCCTCAATTGCTAACCAGAGCTCAAGTTCTTACTTTTGATTTATTTAGATCAAAAGGTGCAACAAACTGAACTTTTGCAAATAAAAAAACTTCTCTTTTTTGCAGTTAACTTAAGAGTCCAGTGGAAAGTATAGCAGCAAGTCATCCTTTGAAGGAATTTTTAATCTTGATATATGACTAAAGTCCATACTCTACCCACATGGGGTGAGAGAAGAATGGGTATGCTTTACTTGTGTGAGGATGTCAAGTGCATGAGCTTGCAAGGAACGAACAACATTGACAACGGATGACTAGTTTCCCTTCAACCTTAAATGGCTCCAAGTCTAGGTATGAGTAATTTCTCATGAGATTTAAAACAGTTTTATAATGATTCAAACTGTGGCAAAGAGGAGGAAGATGAAGAATTGGACTCTCGATAGAAGAAGGAGAACAATGAGTTTGACCATAGTTTGCACTTGTATGAATAAGTTGTCATAGCAATTTTAAGTAAGATCAAAATAGTTCATACTCGCTTATTTTCAAACACAATATTTCTAAATTTGGAATCGAAAATTGACATGTAAATTTATGACTTTTATTCCCCCTTTTAAAGCATTCTAAATGCAATCTTTTGAAACGACCAGAAACGTTTTGAAACATCATTTGGACACAAGTTTTCCGACTATGCTTCAATCTTAGGTTCTTGAATTTGAAAAAATGTGTCAAAACTTGAACTACTGTCCAGAAATTTGAAGACCTACACTCAAACCTGCAAGTCTAGATCTAACCAAACAAAACAAACTTAAGCATCAAAATAGAGACTGGAAAGGTTCTCCATAAAAGAAGAACCAGCCAACAATAGTCTGAGTTCCCCCAAACGAGTGCTGGTTTGAGTCGGGGTCAATGGAACCTGAACCAGGCTCTGGTTTAACAGTGCGAATTGGGGAACATGCCAAAGCTGGTCTGAACATGGAGACTAAACCTCACTTGAGGATTTGTTTTAGAAATGTGGAAAACACATCAGAATCACATGCAAAATCACAGAACAAAGTTGTGATAGTGGATCTCATTCAACCTGCATGCACAGATTTTCAATGGTGAAAATTTCATTTGCAGGTTCAAACTCTAGACAGATGCAAAGTTCACAATCAGGATGTACCCACCTGCGTGATGTTGATATATTGAGGCTCTCCTATCTCAAGCTGGAGGTCCACCTGCAGCGTTGAAATAGATTTCCAAGATCCCTCTTGCGCATGCAAATGCAATTCAGCAACTTATAAGAAAACTGTCCTGTACACTTGATCTGTAGCTGCTATTCTGCCCCGAATGATCTTTCATGGAACCTGCAGCATGATCATCATGACACGGTGCATGCATCCTCTGGTCGAGGTTGCAATAATCAACCGTGCGAGCTGCAATTATCATTGGGTCGCTACACATATGCAGCTTTGACTTGTCCAATATGGTGTACCGCAAGATTCGTGAACTGCTTCCTGTTAGATCCATTACAGAATGTGCCAAACATGAACTGAATATGTTGTACCAGAAGGAATGACATCATGTTACGTACCTCTAGAGAGATTCCCCAAAGTTGTTGGCTATGTTGTCTTGAAAGCATCCTGCAGAACCCTGGCCGTAATCTTGTCGATCATGTTTGTTCTAGTATAACTTGAGAGTTGAACCCCTTGGTCGCACACAACTTGGCACGAATCTCTCACGACCCCTATGAACTCAAAGATTACGAGTCATGAGCTCTAAAGCTAGAGTATAGAAACAGAACCAGTTAACTCTATGTATGATGCAAAGATCAACATGGACCGTGCAACCGAAATGTATCATACTGGGACAAGGTCTAAATGAACTTCTAACACACCATGTTCACTAAAGCTGGTGCAGCATTGGGTCATGCACAGCTCATCCGCTGACATTTCTCGTGATGAGCAAGGAAAAAGAAGTAGCCATGAAGGAATGAATCAGGAAGTACAGCAATGAGAAGGAAGAAACTGAAGACCTAGAATAGATGCAGTATGAAACTAGAATAGAAACCTTGGCACTTCGTATTGCCCAGGCTACTTTCAACCCATAATCACATTGATAAAAAAAACAGTGTATCTCATGCGGCCACGAATCTGCCGCATCTAGCGGGAAGAGAACAGGGAGGCGAGCCGGACGGCCCAGGGACTGTGATTATACACCTAGTTCATGAGTCCGAGTACAAGAGACAAGTGAGCGAATCGTGCCAAGCTATGGCGATCAAGAAGCTGCACTGGTCAACGCGTAACAGGATCACAAAGCAGGTTAGGAACAAGCTGATGAGCCTGAAATCATCATCGAATAAAATGATCGAAAAACTCCTTTCCCCAAACTACTTGCAACTGCACCTACAATATTATAGCACTTTGGCACTGGCCATCATCCATGGGTAATCAATACGACTGCTGCACAGTATAAGTCGAGCTAGTTATCATCTGCAAATACTGAATGCGTAATCAATCAACCCCAGCACTGCATCAAGGACGTCAAGTACTGGGTACAGAGATTCTATAAATCAAGGACGTAATATATTGTTGAATCCAGCCTCACGTGAGCCAGAATATTGGATCAAGATTTCTGAAACTTTATCAGTGTTGCAGTAAGTGTATATCTGTGTGGTACTTAGCCCTTATACTAGCTAAGGAACTAGAGTTTGACTACTAGGAGCACATGGGAAAGCTCAGCGACACTACTGAGAAAACAACCAAAGGAACAAGGAAAACGACACAGACACACATGTGCAAACTTCACACAAACATATAACACATGCACACACGTGAACACAAGAGTGTACATCCACACATACCCTGCAGAGAGAGCAAGAGGAGAACTGAAATTTGGAGAGAAGACTAGAATTGAAGTGAGGAAATGAAAGGAGAATCTGAGTGTGCAGAGAATGGAATTGAACTGCCAGAAGCTAAAGAGCAGTTTATGAGCATTCCACTGGTGGGAAGCAGGGCTAAGTAGTACTGGAGAAATACAAGGACGGCAGGTACAAGTTTACCAATTTAGTACTGAGAAACTGAGTAAGAAAAAGGAGATGAAGAAGGTGACTTGATGATGATAGTGCAGCTTGGGCAGTACTTCTAATGTGCACCTACATAGTTTTCTTTTGTAGGTATAGGGGACACACTTGGATTTTATTTTTTAAATATTAAATGTTGTTGTGAGTTAAGGTACAACAATAGGATCTTTGTCAAACACTTGCCTGGATGGGGGGAAACCCCATATGGGCCTTAGCCCATGTGTGTCTTAGCATTAACAATAGCTTATGGGTCCCAATCATGTGGTCCTTCGGGACCGATCCATCCCCCCTTCCTCACATGTGCAACTTAGCATTAGCAATGGCCTAGATTACCTAGTCGTCTACCCCATTGGGACAAATCCATCCTTCCCCCTCCTCCCCCAGGTGTGCCTCTTATTAGCACATTAACAATAATGATATATAGCCTATAATCAATGTGTACCTGCGGATACGTGGGACATGCTGATCTGACTGGGAGATGTTGATGAGTGTGCCACGACAGGCCAGGACACTAGTTGAGGGGTGAGCACTGAGGAGAGAGTGTAATATTCCATTGTCTTTTGCCAAGAAAAGATACTTTGAAAAAATTCTTCAAGATTTCACCTCAGGATATGATTGAAGTGAAGGTGTTTTCCATTTTCAACCTTCTTGATAATTTCCTAAGGTGAAACCAATGAAACCAGGCCTTACTGGCTCTAAGGTAAACACAGCAACTTCTTCAGGTATTTTTCATACTATTGCACACATGAATCACAGAAGTTAACATGTGGGAGCTTTCTTGCTCAGTGTATTGGAGAAATGGTCCAAGCTTGCTGCATTTGTGTACAGCCTGGCATTGTACAGACACCAAGCCTGCAAGATGGCTCTGAGCCTCACCATATTGGAGCTGAAGGAGGAATCATTGTAGAAGATTATGAGCTAACTTACCAAGATCAAAGTTATTGCGAAGATAATATGTTATCATTCATATTATTGATTAGGCTTATGATCTTACAATTAACTACTGTTTCAATCCACTATTGGAACTTGTCATTTTAGATGTAACTAGTACCAAAAGGCGGTTGATAGATATGTGGCACACAATAGTTCACATAACTATTTTAAAATTAAGCACATTATGTTGCAAATAGTTTTCAGATAGGTGACCTCCTAAAATGACAATGTTGTGAACATTGATAAAGCCCACCTGGTAGAAGGTACCACAAGGAAATGACATAAGGAAAGTACTTTCAGTGGGTTAGTGTGAAGTTTTGAAAATACATTCTATCCATAATCACCAACTAAGTTGGAGTATCAGCTAAATCATTGAACCATCCAGCTTCAAGGGGGGACCAAGTAAAGAATTGGGTAAACCATGTTGACTTCTTTCACATGAATCTTGTGACCACTACTAAAATGAAAGAATAGCCTTGAGAGTGAAAAGACTGTAGTCATGTCAACTGATCAATAAGCTTTAGATTCTCGTTCTTTGTTAGGTGTAATCTGAAAGTTTCCTTGGCTATGCTTCTGGGCTTGGTTTGTTCTCGAGAAAATTTTGCATATTTGTTGATGTCTAACCTTATTACTGTTTGATCCGGAGTAAAGAAAGATATATATAATCAAGTCACAATCATAATGTTAAATGTGATGTGTCGAAAGCTTTGGTAAGCAAGCTCAAGCCCTTTGCTTTGTTTGTTCATTCCTATTGACACATGTAATTGGGTACGTGTTGTGATTTCTAATAATAGATGTGGCTTGCATCCAAAAGTTCAAAACTTTGTTCTGAGCTCGTCAGAAAAAAAGCATATTCGAAACTTTAACTTTGGATACTTTCACGATAGAAGATTCTAAACTTTAGATATTCCTAAACCAATAGGGCTCTTACATTTGTCTAATAGACATAAATTAAGAGGACTTTTGGCAATGCATATATGGTATAAAAAGTGAGGCTATTGGGAACAACATGGGACATGCATGAGGTGGTTGACAAAATGACCTAGAAATGGAAAGTTATGAAAATTTCAGAATTATTTTTGTGAACCTATTTCTGTTAAAAAAATAAAAATAAATTCTTCTATGCCAGGTCCAATAGAATTGGGCAGCAAGTTTGAATGAAAAAAAGCATTCCATCTTAGAGACATAGTACAATTGGGGACTCCTTTTATCTACCTTTCTTGACTTAAGTGTAGGGTGAAGCACCAGGGGGAGGGCATTCTGAAAATATGGGGCCTAGGATGAGGCCATAGTGGAGTCCAGTCCTGCATTTGGGAATCTCCCCCCACCAGTGGGCAAGTTAGCCTTTGTACAGCATGAAACAAATGTTATGAGGTAAGGCTTGAGGTGGGGGCATTCCCTGAATAAGTGGCTTAGGCCAAGGTAGTACCTTAGTCTGGCCCTCCATTTTGGGAATGCCTCACACCCATGGGCTTTACCTTCATAAAGCACCGGGCAAAAGTCATCATGAATTTAAACATACATGAAGATAATGAGGCATAGGATGGGAAGGCTCCTTAAACCTACTTCTTAAGAGGGGGAGGCATCCTACACATATAAGTAGGCATAATTTTGTTCCCACTTTTAAGGAGTAGGTTTGAGATCCTTTTTCTTTAGGAGGGATATTTATGGGCATATAAGGTGCCCTCCAAATATACTAGGTTGGAAATTTCCAATGTTGGCTAGATCCCACATTTTAAGGTTAAGTTTAGGATACCAATAAGGCATATTATGTAAGAAAATTTTAATACATTGATATGAATCAAATTTTTTTACCCATTTATTTGTTAAGGCAGATACATGGATTCAAATTCAATTTTGTTCCTATATCAAATACAAATTTGCATGTTTTTATATTTTAAATAAACTTTAGATACATACAAAGGTTACGTAAATTCAAAATCTAAATGATTACATTTTTTTCCAATCACATGAGACCATACAAATTCCTAAACCAAAATAATGTGTAGTAGAGTTGAATCTTAAAAGAACTTTGCCCATTGCAATTCAAATTGCCTATTTCAACCACATTCCAAACCTCACCCCAATTGCCATACACCAAAACCTAACCTTTACAATAGCTCACTAACCCATATTCAATTCCTATAAATTATGTCCTTCTCGGCTTCTTGAGAAAATTTGCTATAGAATCCATATCATGTTAATGAAAACAAATCATGATTCCTTGGTTGCTAAAAAGAAAAATAAAAAGAAAAATGAGTAAATTGTATACCTATGCAACCTTAATCACCATCCATATTCAACGCTTCAAAACATTCAACAACTTGGATCAAATCATAGTTTTCATCTACCAAAGACCCTTTGCTTTTCAAGTAATCCTTCAAGCCAATTTTATTGGCAATCAAGGTGGAGTACATAGATCCAATGTTTAACCATTGTGATGATTCAATAAAGGTTCCCATTTGTAAATTACATTGTCACAAAATTGTCAATACACTAACAAGATTAAACATCCTTTTGGATTTAGTTGGGACCTTAAAATGCTAAAAATTTGTTACAAAATGCCACATTTGGAAACGACCCTTCCTGCTTGTGCCACCAAGCAAGAAAATCCTCACATGTATCTAGGAATACGGATAACCTCCTAAACAAGGGTGAAAGCACAATACAATGTATTTTTATGGAAGTCATAATGGTAATTTTTTTTGGGTTAATCAAATATTCTTATATACAATTCAAATGCATTTGAAATTATTTTAAAAAATAAGATGAAAAAGTGAAACTTATATTTCTATCTTCTCAAATCTAAAACAATACACCTAAAAAATCAATACTCAAGATGAAAAATGGACTTTATAATGTATGATACATTTAATGTCATAGTTTTAAAAAATTAAAATTATGAATTTTTTTCTTTTAGTGGAATTGGAAGACATGTTCAAAACTAGGTTTAACCTAATTTGAAAGCTTATAACGCTTAAAATGAAAAAATAAAATAACAAATGTCCTTTCATTCTTTTTAAGATTCAAAATGAAGACTTTATAATTATAAAAGATCATAGTCTATTTAAACATCTAAATAGATGTTTTCAAAGCCCATATATTTTTAGAGATGCTTTAAAAAGGTTTAAATTAGGGTGATATGAACTTGGGCATGGAAAAAAATGTTAATTTCAACATCATATTGATGTTAGTATTGAAAAATAAATTAGATTTGGATTTTTTAAATGGATTTTCAACCACCCATTTTGGTCCACCCTAATGTGCTTTCACCCACAAAAACAACTCCCCAACAACAAATGCTCATTTGAAGATTCCTTAAAGGATGTTTTGGAACCCCAAACATATTATTGACATTTTCAAGCTCATCATCATGCAATCTAATAGGTGTGCATGCTTCAATAATAGGGTTTAGGTGATCAAAACATGCTAGGAGAAGGGGAATGACAACTTTCAAATCATATTAAGAAGTAATATAAATTGCATTTCCACATCCCACAATATTTTCCACAATTTGTAATGATTTGAATTGAGGATTCAACATTATGGCAAATATCTTATGAATTTAGTCTAAATAAATAAAAACTTTCAAAAATTATAGAAAAGGTTTTAGATACTTCACAACTTATTAGTGTATGTTTATTTAAAAGAGGAAGAGTTTAAAATCAAATTGGCCCAAAGTTTCTATCCTTTTTAATGTTCGCATCATCTTAACTTCCAAGTTTCCAACTTGATTTTCAAGATAATGGTAGTAGTTAAGACATCAAATAATAATACCAATGGCCTCAGGATTGGTTCATCACGCAAGCTATGACAATAAAGTTCAAACAAAATGAGATTACCTATATAATAATCCACACATGGGCCTTAAAAACTCTTTGTTATAAAGAATCATTTGCCTTCCATAACATGTGATGATGGCATGTTTGAATTCCAAGGTCTTTTCAAATATAATGACTTTGGATACAACTTCAGTTTTGATAAGGGTCTTAAATTCAATGCATCCCACTTCAATGCAAGTCTTTTCCCATTCTTGGTTCTCTTTCTCATATTTCTTTGTCCATGTAATTGTCTTTTGTAGAACAATTTGTATTTCTTTTCACATTCATCTATGTCAAACCTACAAAACCTTTTTCATTGTTTGTAACATCACATGACTAAAACATGTACCTTTGTAAACTTTAGAAAGATTCAAAAGTTGACAATCAATGATTGAGCACAACATCAATGCCATGGATGTCAAGTTGTTGCCCTTGCCTTTTACATATGCAATCACATAATGCATCAAAGCAAATTTTAGAAACAAAGATTCAAATTGTATAACGATACTTCGTCAAATTGTTTCATTCATTTCAAATAAACTCACAATAATATGCATAGGGGTCCAAGGTTTATTCAAGAAATTTATTACCAAGGAAAATGTATCCACACCATTTCTAAACATCTAGAAATCAAAACTTATAGAAACAATATTTTTAGATGCAAGGTTCAAGAGTACGTGCAAGTTCATGGTTTCTTTTACCATTGTAGGCAACATTTCATCGATAAGAACTATTTGAAAAGGAAAGTAAATTAAAAGACATCAACGTACCACTAACCTTTTTAACCAAATATTTTCAATAATGGAAAGCACCTTGTAACCTTTGCAAATGTAGAACATTAAATCTCGAAATACCATCTAATATGCCTCATCATTATTTTTATAAGGTTTTGTGAACCCAAAGGTGGTAAAACTAAATGGCCCAATTCTTTTCTTCCGTGGTTGATGTAAATGATTCACATTAGTGGCCTTTTTTGAACATTGTCTTTTCTACTACCTACAACTTCCTTTGAGCAAACAACCTAGGGTGTGCACAATCCAAATGTGTTTTCATGGGAATAATTTTATTAGTTTTGTAATACTTAATAAGCCTTTTTTCAAAATTGATCTTTAGTTATGATAAAACATCAATAGATGTTTGTTTTGATTTGTAAACAATACATTGCAAAATTTGCAACTTTAAAATATCTATAGGCAAATCATCATTTATAGTAAAAAAATTTCCGAAAAAAGTAAAGTTTAGTTATGTGATTTCTAAGTTGCAATTTGAACTTGTATATCTACAAGATGTGTCATGTCAAATTGAATCAAGTAGTTTCATTCTAGATAAATGTTTTCCACATCCAAAATGTTGCATGTCATGTTCATGGTCACATTTTCAAACACACTTGTGTTCCATTGACCCCACCAACATTTTCAATGATGAATGTGTTATCTTTTGCAACTATGTTGTAAAGTTTGAACACAACATGACACACAAGCTTGGATAGGACACACATAAAACACATTAAATACCTCAACCTTGAACTAAAACTCTCTAGCTTGAGAGCTTGCAAATTTAATTAAACCTCACAACCTTGTGACTTTCAATCTAAGACCTTTCAAACCTTGCAATTTCAAACTAGGAACCTCTTGGATTTGTGACTCTTGACCTTAGATTTTCAAATTTCAAACTATGTGGACCATAGACTTCAAACTCAAACCAAACTCAACACTTCTTGAACTTTGAAGAGACAACAAACCAAAAAACATGACATTGAAAAATGGATTGGAGATTTGGGAATTTGACCTTCATGTGCAACAAGAGGATTGATCGCAATGGAGGTGCAAAACACTCAAATGAAAAATGTGTAAAGAAATGAAATAAAAAACAAGGTGTATCAACTTATTAGATTTTTCATTGTTTTTCAAGGTATGTTTTACATAGTTGTCACATTAAGCTCTAGTGTTGGCATTGCATTTGCAACTATAATCCTTAATTTTTTTTGCATAAACTTTCCCAACTTTGAATTCTCTAGATTACTTTTCAAAAGGAAGAGCCTAGGCCCAAGATATTGTTATTTTCATGTTGAAAGTTTCTCAACCAAATGCAAAGGGTTACAAAATGCAAGCCTACTTAAATGACTAAGGGCATTAAAACCCCTTGAAGCAAATTGCAAAAGTGCTTAAATGATTGAAGTCGTTGAAATTGTTTCAAACAAACTATGATGCAACAAAAAAGCTTGATAACCCCTAAACTCTAGTAACTTGTAAGGGAAAAAAGATAGGAAACCCTTAAGCCCTAACCCAAATATGCATATACATGTGCATATATGGACCTTCTAAACATTATATGAAGGTTATGCATAGGATAGATATTCATATTCAGGTTCTTATAAAAAGTTACCACTAGATATGCATATTGTAAGGTCGCACTTGAGATGGATATACGTATACACCAAAATATATACAAAGCTAGGTTTCCTAATTATAACCTAGAATGTTAAATATGGGAAAATGGTCAAAATTTGAATATATTATGCATATCCAACTATTATGCATGTTGATAATTGACATCCACCAATATATCCAACCAACACCAACAAAATTTTCAAGTGTTTTACGAAGAACTAACACATATACAAATTTGCAAACCATGAAGGGATGGGGATGGTTCTTATGCCTATTGCTTAAGAGTGAGAAAGATCTTACACCTACTTATAGACCTACTTATTTAGGAGATATCTTACACCATTTATCAGTAGGCATGAAATCTCTCCCACTCTTAAGGGGTAGGAATAATATCTCTCCTCTTTTCTATGAGGTAGGGAATTAAAAAATACAAGCAGGAAATCTGCTGGCATGCTGGATTGGGCCACTCTCGCATATTTGTCTCAATTAAATAATCTCCAAAATAGTCCTCGCCTCACTTTAATGCAATGTGAACTAGCCTGCTGTGACTGCCGTGAGATTGGAGCTGACCCAAGCATTTGCCCACAAAACCCAATTTGAGAGTTGTAACTTCAAGGTTAGTAGTCCATGAGTGTAGGCCCACAGGAACAAGCCTTCCCAAACATTGAGTACAAAAGGTTTTTCATTTGAATGACAAAAGATTTGCATGTGCATGGTGGAAAGTCCCTTCAATTGATGAAAGCATTTTGTGTGTAAGGAGGTGCTTTCAAATACAAAGAGGGACCTATGCCTTCACCTTCACTTGGAGTGCTTTATGTGTAGGGTAATGCCACCCTCAGGTGCCCACTATTTTGGGAACACTCCAGCCTGAGGGCATCGTACAACAAAAAAACCTAACACATTTTTAGTTTTAAAAATTTTAATCATGATACCTGATAAGTACCAAATGGGTACCCACCAGGTATCACAGTAAAAGAAGTAACATGGGCATTTTCAAAAGTGGGCAAGCACTTCGCTTTTTGAAGCGCCTGCTCACTCCTGACAACACATTACTGGATATAAGGCGTCCTTTGTTTGCGCACGGCTGCAAAATGCACTGCAGTGTAGGTGAAGGGTCTGAAGATGCACAATGTCCCATGGACAATCTGATATAATCTGTTGCCACCTTCTTGTCAGTACCTTGTAGTTTTGTAACATGCTCAGGACACAGAAGGCAAGCACGAAGTGCTACGTCGTGATGTACTTATGAAATAAGTACGAAAAAAGTGCTGCTTCCAGTCTTCAAGTCCCTAGATAACAGGGTGTACCTTCCAGTGTTTTTATTTCCATTATTTTCATATAGAAACATTGGCGAAATTTAACCCAAAAAAATTAGCAAAGTTGGTGGAATTTTCACCCTGGAAAAAAAAGCCTCCAAAATTATCCCAATTTCTTTGTCGAAAAATGACGAAAATTCGCCAGAAAATAAAACGCTGGTCACTTCCCATCGGTGTTACTGTTCCTCAAACTCTTGGATCTAAAAGAATCAGAAAAAGCTGCAACTCTGATCAACTATCTTCTAAATCTCCTGAGAACGCACGTTGTGGCAGTTTGGACACAAATTTTGTCATTATCACTTGGTGGCATCCAACAGGGAGACTGCAAAAACAATTTTTCATTGATGCATTGGAATGTATTTTAGCATGTGCGATGGTTACTCTTATCTCATTGACCTGTGTCTAACGCATTTAGACTTTTTTAAAATGCTAAATATATTGACTATGAAAACTTTAGTATGTTATTGTTACGTGATCTAGACCATAAATAAATCATAACCATTTTACAATTTGATAACCCAAGGCACTAATGCAAAACCACAAATGTGCCAAGAATTGCTAGGTATTCTTCCTTTAAATTTTTTTAAAAAAAATGAGTTGAGGGATTAGAATCTTTGTGAAATTCTTTTTTTCAGCGGGTTGTACACAAGATATCAAATTAGTGGATTTTAAAAATAATTAAAACCCCTTTATTAACATTTTTCTTGTTTAAGAAATACCCTCATTACCAATTTCCCAAGGCATTTGCAAAACATATACTAAGTAAGTGAGGTCGCTGTCTGGTTCTAAACCAATTTTAGACCTTACAAGTCAGTTCTCAATAACCTGCCCTTAGACCCTTGTTGATAACCAACCATTTTCTCAATAGCCAGCAAACACTAGTTGTGACTAGATATTAGTTTTCGCAGCTATGGCAGACATGATTGAAATGAAAATTGGCTTTGATATTTCAAGCTTGTATCCAGAAAATATTACTTTGTTAGATTGTTGGGATTTTACAGCTGTGTGCATATATAGCGAAGTGTGATCTATGTATATTGTGAAAGGAATTGCATCAGGCATCACAAGACCCTCCAGGAGAATAATGTATTAAGAATTCACAAGATTGAGTGAGAAATTTTAGGAAACAGAAACATTGTTCCTCAATCTGCACATGAAATTTTTAGAAAAACAATATTGTTTTTCAATGAGCCCATTGAACTAAGAAGTGGTTTTTACTTGAGCGGTTGGGCCATGGTACATTGAAATCTAAAATCACTCATTGGTCCATAATGCCTTGGGCTCTTGCTTTGGGTGTACATTAGGGAGATTTGAGGTAATGGCTCAAGCAAATGGTAGAGGACAGAAATATATCAGCCAACACCAATACAGTTATGGTATGTCATGATGACATTGTACCTTCATTGAATGTTTTTATCATTCAAGTAAAAACATTTGATCCATAATAATTTTATAATGGGTTTTGTTATTTTTTTCGTTTATTTTGTAAATAGAGACAATCAATAAATTTGGTTGGTTCATTTTATTGTGTTTTCATTTTTTAACCTAGTTTGCTTGCATTACCTAGCCTAGCTTAGGTTGTTGTTGGTATGCTAGTATGTAGATAATTAAGTAGGTAAGTCCATAGGGTAGGATAATAGTTAGGTATAAGTAGCTAGATGCTAGATATAGCCCCTATGATTGGAATCATCATGGATATAATTAGGGAGGACATAGTTAATCCTGGCATCTATGACTACAAATATAATGAATAGTGGTAAAACCAATGTATCTACATTGACTATTAGTTATGCAATTCAATTTTTCAAATGCTTACATAAATCTAGTTGTGAAAACGAGGTTTTGGTGTAACTATGATGACTTTAACTTTCAACAAATGGCCTAACTATGTGCTGAGGTCATATAAGAGGTAGCTCTTCTCCTTTTTATACACATGTTAAGACATGAACAAATGTGTTAGGTTACGATATGTAAAAAATGCACATGTTTTTAAAGTCTCAATAGAAGAAATGGGATCACAGAAATCTAAAAAACCCTTTAACATGTCTCTTGTAGATGTGCAAGTCATGAGTGTGTAAGGTAGTTGCAAGCTAAGATGGACCAAAAGTGGCATGATAAAAGTTCATTTTTGCACAATTTTTAGTGTTATCAACATTTTCATGATAAATAAGTCTACCAAAAATCATTTGTTTGCAAGATTAATTCCTTGCCCTCTTTTCCTAATACATTAATGATTATTTTGAATGAAAATACTTTCGTCAAATTCAAAATTTTCACATTTGAAATGGTTGAATGAATTTTCACAATTTTGAAGCTTTAAAAAATATTTAAATTTTTACTCCCATTTTCAATTATCCCTGTCATGCTCATATGCATGGCCTCATACATGACAGCGAGTTACAGGCATGTAAATCATGCTTTTAAGGTTAATGTACGTTCTTAGGTTATTATACGCTATTAAGTGTTTTAGGGTTATGGCTTGTTTAGGGTTTTAGCTTTGTTGACGGTTATATAAAAGGTCAAGCTCTTCCTTTCTCTTGTTAATTTTTCTAGAATTCCTTTGTTAGGGAGAGTTTCCTCCATAGTCAGACTAGATTTCTAAATGCTCACAACGGCTATTACACAGGCACCGTTTACATACACTATGTTTTCTTTCCTTCTTTTCAATTTAATTTTAGAAAAACCATTTTTTGTCGCTTAATGTTAAAAGTGGAAAATTTTTCTTAGCTTTGAGTTTCTTGGGTTTCTTTTGCTTGTTGGTTTCTTGTGTTCTTGAATTATGTTACTTCTTCTTCTTTTTTTATTCTTATACTACAGCTATAACAAAATCAACAACAACCATAACTAGCAACAACGTAAGCAAAGGAAAAAGGACATCGAAAACAAACTACAAGCTATGAAGTTTTCAATTTCGGAGCTTTGGAGGGAAGAAGGAGTGAGTAGCTCCAAAGCTTGTTTTATTGCCAGCTTTAAGTCTTGGGAACACATACACACACACACACACAAAGTTTGCTTGTAGTACAAGATCTACACCAAGTGATGCAACCCCACATACACTTGTTTCCTTTGTACATGGGTTTTGAAGTTAGCATCTGGGTTGTGCACTCTTGTGTGTTTTTGAGCTTGCAATCATGTAGTGAGTTGCACTTGTAGCAGCTTTGGGAATTTTTTTTTTAAAAACATGAAGTAGAAGAAAAATAAATTTTCTCTCTTCTTTTTTGTAAGCCATCGCCACAAAGCTTGCAGACGCAGACCGCTTTGTAATACCGTCATCATCACAATTGTTATTTATCGCTGTCCGTTGTTCATTGTCGTCTGTCATAGTTCCATCAATGGTTCCATCCAGTTCCTTCCGTTCAATTCTATTTGATTTCATCCATCGAGTTTCGTCCGTCCGACCCCTTCCGTCCACTGATGTCCATCCATCGTCGTTCATCCCCGTCGACACACTGTATTCTTCAAATCATATGTACTGCGTACATACGTATCCAATACCTTTCCATTATGGTTGCATTTAATTGCATTGGTTATGTTAAAACTTTATAGCTAATGTTTTGTATTGCTACAAAATTTTGGGGCATGCAACAACACCATGTCCTTAGATGATGAAAACACTACCGTTCAACCAGAACTGAGGTATTAGGTACAACGTAACACACAATCATTTGAGTTGATTTTTTTGAGCTCATGATCTTCACCATGGTACCATCAAGCGTCTACAGCTCCATCATCATCTAATACAACTTCTAACAAGAA
>Ga0116229_10000958_pt1 | contig 43052 bp, 39 predicted proteins | sample S1TSphgellanicum_3_FD_87313 | JGI IMG/M metagenome (GOLD analysis project Ga0116229, IMG submission 87313) | Host-associated microbial communities from peat moss isolated from Minnesota, USA - S1T2_Fc - Sphagnum magellanicum MG | ecosystem: Host-associated > Plants > Peat moss > Unclassified...
GGTTAGGGTAGCAAGGTGTTAGTGGACTCAACACTAGAGTCCATAACACCAAGTATGAATGGGCCTTTACTCTAGCAAAGCTAAGGGCCCAAGGGGCTTTACCCTACACATAGAGCTGGGTTGGGTTGTAGGGTTAGGGTAGCGTGGTGTTAGTGGACTCAACACTAGAGTCCATAACACCAAGTATGAATGGGCCTTTACTTTAGCAAAGCTAGGGGCCCAATGGGCTTAACCCTACACATAGAGCTGGGTTGGGTTGTAGGGTTAGGGTAGGAGTAGCCTACAACCCAACTAGCCTACAACCCAACCCAGCTTCTAGTGAAATCTGGCCTATATAGATAGGGCAGCACGTCATGTGCAGTAGGAGTCGGTGGTGGGGACGCAATGCACAGTGCAATGCATTGACACTCATCCCCAAAAAACACTTTCCAAATAATGAAAGCTTTGAAGCTTGGAGTCCCCCACTACTACTAGCCTACCCACCTGGCACCAACTCACTTTTCCCACCTACCTCGCCACACTTGCTTGGCTGACCATTTCAAGAGTTGCTTTCAAATTTTTTGATTTGATGTTGTTGCACTTCCAAAAGTATCAAAATTTAGGTCTCGCACATGTCTAGCCTATCTATCTATCTATCTATCTATCGCCAAATTGCATCTGCAATTTCTTCGCTCCCACAACGCCCCGCCCTCCCCAAAAAGGACAATGCTTGATGTTGTTGCTATTATTGTTATTATACATACCCATTTTATCCCCTAATATGCAGTAGCCTACCTACCTGTTGTAGTCAGTGGGAGAGCAGCAGGAGGAGGAGGAGAAGGAGGAGTGATGTAAAGTATAAATCAATGCTCATTTCCAATCTTAGGTTGAAACCCACCTTATGAAGGTGTGTTTGTTTGGCAATGGGTTTTTTAATGGAATTTTGTTCTGCAATCTCAATGGTTTAATGTACTTAGTTGTTAACATAAGTAGCGTAGCCTTGTTGAGTTTGGTTGTGAAGTTGCTAATCTTTGTGCCCCATTTCAAACTTCTAGTAGGCTCAGTAACATTTGCAAACTAGTTTGTGTTTTGATATGACTACCTATTATTGCTTTTGCTTGATCAAAAAGAAGTCATCGACAAATTCTCACCCAAAATGGAGAACAACAATATGATGGAGGACAGCATAATCAAAGTGAGCATCACTTCTAACACCCCAAGCTTGATTCCCTCTCATCATCCTGGTGATGGGGTTTTTAGTTTTTTGCCCACCAGATGAAAGTGAGTATCTCTCATCTCCTCTTTCTCTCAACTTGTTTCTTTTCTGTTTTTGTCTTCTTCTTCTCATCTGTTTGTGTTCTATTGATGCACCTTCCCCCCTTTCTTCCCATGTTTTTTTTGAGAAAAAATAAATTTGGGGCGTTTTTCCATTGTTTGTATGTTTGCCGGCTTGGCTCTCTTTGTAAGTAAGTAAGGGAGGGAGGAACCAGGGAACAATGGGTACCCAGTTTTTCATTCGATCCCCACATTTTGAAGAAATGTTGACACGGTGTTGTTGCTGTGTTGCTGTGTTATTTTGAGTTCCATTTTAGGGATTAGGGATGAGCCCTCCTCTTGTTTGTGGGAGCTAGCCAGCATTGTGATATTGGGCGTTCCTGTCACTGCTGGATTTGTGACAAGAAAATATCAGCACATTGATTGATGTCACAATTCAGATCTGTTTGTTATTGCGTGGGTGGGGTGTTTTTCCACCCTTCTCTTCTTCTTCTTGCAGCAGTTGGCTCTTCATCAGGTCCTCAAACTTTTCTGTGTTCTGAAATCTCTCTGACCTAATTTATTAGGTCATCTTTCTTTCACAACTTTTTGGAGGAATTCAGGTTCACTGCACAAATTGTAAGTACAAAAGAAGATACTGTGTTTCTGTCCGGGTATAAGATTTTTTTGCATCTCTTTTGATGCTGCACCTGTCATTAAGTATTGATTCTTTTGTTCTGTCTCTCAATCTTGAGTGCTTTTTTTGTTTCTTTTTCTTTGCATTTGAGGACCACCCACATTGATGATAGTAAATGTTGGTCATAAAAAGAGATACTTTGCCAGTGCTATACTTGTGATGGATGAGTGGAATTGCTGCTAGATTTTGTACTTGTCAAATTTCCCATTTGGTCTTGTCCATCAATCAGTGACCAGATGACGATGGTATAGAACTCATGTCTTCATGCAAGCCAGCAGTGTAAGTGAGGAGCTATTGAAAAAGGTCTTAACAAATTTTCTCTTGAGCAAGAAGAGATCCTAGGGCAGCATGGAATTGTTTTGATGATGAAAGTCCTTTTGTTTTGTCGAGTTGAAGAACCTAACTTTCCCCTTAGCCATGTTAGGGTTTACACTTTGGGGTAGTAAAAGTCAGATTCTTCAAATCAGGTGTAGTCAATAGTCAGTTTTGAAGGTTCTTAAGGGCTGTTTATAGCTTGGAAGAGCTCTTTGCAGCTCAAATGAAGGGTTGAATTAGTCCTCTGAAGAGCAAAGGGTGCTCAGTCAAACTTATTGTTTTATAACAACTATAGAGGTTTAGTTAACAATCAGAGATTCGTGTTTGAAATTTCTGCCTTCGAAATCTTCAAAATGGATTGTTTATATTGCTTCTTAAAGTGGGTGCAGAGGTGTTTTGAAAGCCCACACTGTCCTCAGAAGATCTTGCTCTTATATTTTTTTCTCTTTTGTTTCTTGGGTTGTTGTATTTCTTTGTTCAGTTCTTTCCCATTACTTCCAGGCTTGTGATAAAAAAACCCTACTGCATTGGTTAATGTCTGACATTGATGCACCAATGCTGGGAGCTGATGAAATCTCAGCAATGGGTATTAGATTGACAGGAAGAACCCATTTTGCTCAGGGATACTGAAGCATCAGTTTTAGGTTTTGCCAGATAATTTGTCACATGACATGCAAGAAAACTCTATTTTTTGTGTCAGTACTGGCTAATTTGATGTATGTTTGTGTGTGTGTGCACGTGTGTATGTGTGTAACAGGGATCAATGATGCACACTTCTGTCCACTTTTAATTTGAGTGTCACCAAGTCTGAGCTGGACAAAGCAACAATGGTTGCTGTACAGGAGTAGTATCCTTTCTTGTTCAAACATCAAGACTGGGAAGCTTGTCTTGCTTTTTCCTGCATAATTTCCTTGGGACTTTCAAAGCAGAAAAAAGAAGAAAAAACAGTTGTGCAGAGAGCTGGCCTCAGTTCAGAAGTATTCTGATTTTTTTGGCTGCAGATGTTTTATCCTTGATTTGGCTTCCTGCAGTCGTATTGTGCTGCCTTTTACTGTTGAAGAGGTAAAATTCATTGGAATGCTTCTCCTCAGCAGAAATTTTCTCTCATCATGATTGGAAAAAAATCTCATAGTATTGTGATTGAGTTGCCTATGATATTTCATTACCAGGCCACATATGGTGACTCTTGCAGTCCTTCAGCACAGGCAGGACTGCTTTTACATACAATGTTAAGTTATGGGTAACAAACAGACATAAATACACATGTTCTTGTTTGGGACTGATTAGCTGCAAGCAGAGTTGATGTCTCCGTTGGATGCTGAAACCCACCCTAGTGACTTTAGGAGACCATGGAAAGTTCTGGCATTGGTGGTATGTTGTGTATGTTCTGTGACACATATTCTAGAGTAGATACTGATACAACTCCTGGGATCTGCCTTGGTTCAGTACAAAATAGCCCAGCTCTACATGGTTGCTAAATACAGTGCCAGTGAATCATCGGGTGATGATGGAGATGGTGTGGAGGTGCTGAAGAATGAACCATTTGAGGATCATGACCGGCGGGGTCAGTATACTCATAAAATATATCATCTTGCCAGGTCAGTAATCTGATTGTAAACTACAAGCTTTTTAAGTGTTCTTCTCATTTGGGTTTTTTCAGTTGCCTGCAATCTAGTAGTGCTCTGTTCTGAAGAGTATAATGTGGAAAATTATTGCAGCAAGCTGCCAAGCTGGCTTGTGAGTCTGGTGCCGAAGAAGGCATTGATGTTGGAGGAAGAGGCATGGAATGCATACCCACAATGCACTACAGGTTTGTGATACTATTGCCTTTTTATATCCTGGTCGTCTCTCCTGAGTGGTGATACATCTTCTAGATTTTGTGTTTAGATTGCAAAGGATTCCAACATTTTTGCAAAAGACCCAACTCAAATTATTCAGCTACTGACTGTGACAATTGGGTGATACTGATGATTCAATGGGACACCATAATGGCATGACCCTGCATGCCCCTCTCTCTGGCAGTCTTAAAGGTAAGGATCTGGACAATCCACTCTCCTTCAATTGAATTGCCAAGTGTACCTTCCAGTTCATCTGCAGATAGACATTCATTGTAGTTCTCTGCTTCTCAACTGGTAAAAATTGTGCAAATCTGTGCCATTAGGTGAAATCTTGGGCTTAAGAGAAGTTGGGTCATTTCATTATTGTTTGGTCTTTGGTGTTGCAGTGTCCCTTTTTCAACAAATTCCAGCTCATTTTGGAAACAACTCATTTGCCAGATTGTGGGACAACAGATAATGTATGTTGGGTTCTGAGTTCTTACCTTGCTATCTTCCTCTAGCTAGGGCTATAATTCAATACTATAGTTACCAGGGCTTGTCAATAGATGGAAGACTATGCCCCCTGTTTTCTAGATGGTTGTGTTGTTAACTCAAAGTGAGATTTCTCCATTCACGCCTTAGCAGCTTGATGGTGTAGATTGATATATCGGGGCTACCCAGGAAATGGAGAAAGTTTGAAACTATACTCAAATGAGATCAGGATGATGGAGGTTGAACAAAGTTTGGCTGGATGGGGGTGGAGCTGGAGGAATCTGATTTGGGTGCATGTGCAAAACAAGGGCACAAACCCACAAGTTACTGGCTGTTGTTGTGATCATTAACTTTGTTTTTTCCTGACTTTTATGCTCAGGCATTAAATCTGGACTCAAAGATGATCAAGAAGCGACAAGTTGAATTTATTGACATTGCAATGGATCCTGTTGAAACGTATGTTGAAGATGAAGACCCTACAAAGTTCAAATCTCAAAAGACAGGAAGGGGACCCCTTGAGGAAGGCTGGCAGGTGCAAGCATAGAAGATGCTAACTAGTTTTTAACTACATAATCTTTGAATCTCTTTAAACTTCTTGCTGCATGTGGTGATCAATGTTGGTTGAACTTGGGCGTCATGCTTGCAACATGTTGTCAGCATGAGAAATGGTAGGGGTGGGTGCCAAGGGGGGATGGGGGGTTAATGGTTTAATGGGGAGGACGATTGATCCCTGAGTAATCCCTGTATCAATGGGTTGTGACCGCAGAAAACATGTTCTCCAATCATGTGTGCATATAAGTGTGTGACTGTTGATGTTCCATACTGGGGATTTGGTTCCAGGCTCGAGAAGTTTGTATCTAAGGTCAGTGTACTTACCTCTGCCTTGCCTTTGAAATGCAGAAAGAAGTTTTTAGTAGCAAGGTCTGTAGACAATCTGTTAGTTCCTGATATCCCTCAGATTTTTTCCTGATTTTTGGACAATGGGTTTGCTGAAACAAAGACACAGATTTCTGTTTGATTTTCAGCTTTGGAATCTTCATGATGATGGTTTGATCGGCTTCTTCTTGTTGGTTCCAAGTGGTGCAGAGCTTGTCAAGAAGCCCACTTTGTTCTGTGAAAGATCATTCTTTTAAAGTTCTTGCTGCATTGTTTGTCTGTTTTAACCTCTGTTCTTGTTTGCATCTATTTGAATAATGCTGCGGTGTTTGTCTGGCACAAAGTGAGGCGCTTTTATTTGGTACGTGGTTTGCAGAATGCACAGCGAAAGATACTGTTAGAGGGTCACCGTAAATGCTTTTGTTGGCTTGACGAATGGCATGGGCTCACTATGGAGGATGTTCGTAAAATGGAGGATGATACTGCACAGGCAATAAGCAGGGTAAGGCATCACTTTCATTTCCCTTTGTTTTATAGATGGTAAATGAGATGCCTGCTATATGTGGATGGATCCAGGTATTGAGATGGCAATCAGGTTTTTGGACTGGGATCTTTTTGAGTGTAAAAGAGTGGCCTTTCCATCAACACTGGTTTTGTGGTTCATACAGGAGGCTGTAAAAACAATGCAAAGGAGGATCTTACTAACAAGCCAGTTTGTATTAAAAAAAATTCTATACTTCTTTCAAGCTAGTCTTGTGCAAGAGCTAAGTAGGGGTATGTAAACAAACTTGTTATGGTAGGTTGCAGTAGATGACATGCAGAAATGTAAAGAACCCAGAGACCCCACCAACAGTGAGATGAACCCAGAGATCCTTCTTTTGCATTGAAACAGGCACGTGCCATGGCTTTGAGGAAGGCTACAAGACAAGAGAGCAGCTCTCAAGATCTGCAAGCAAGGGAAAAAGTCATTGAAAATGAACCTTCTGTGAGTGTTCTTGCTTTTTATCAGTGATCTTACTTTGGACACTCTTTTTGTTTGTCTCCTGTTTTTTCTTTCACTGAAGTACATGAAGGAATTCCTGATTTGGTTGTGAAAGGAGGTGATGAAATAGATGTCAGATGTTTTGATAGTTGCAGAGAATTTTCTCTCAATGTTGCAGCGAATCTAAGCTAGATCAGGGTGTTCTCTGGGTTATATATATAGGTGGAGGATATTGATAAAGCTGTGGCATCAAGTATCATGATGACATCGAAGTTGAAAGACACCAGCAGTGGAAGCCCACGCCTTATGCGACGACCAAGTCTAGTTGGCCCATCTGTAGCACTTGGCATCACCACTCTTTCTGCATCAGATGTGGGTAAAAACTGCCCTTCTCTTAAATTATAGTCCATTTCATATTGAGGGTATAATGGGTGAGTTTGAGAGCTGTCAATTTGCAATAGGGATGCAACTTCAGGTATGTGACATCCTAGTCTCTTTGGGTCCCTGGCATCTCAAATTGTCAAAAACACAAACAAACAGATACTTTCTTCAGTGTCTGGTACTTGAAAACAGGAGAAAGGTTGCAATGGGTTGGCTGTGGTGTAGGTGGACGCTGCAATGCTTTGTTTAAGTCCCTAAGGTGGGGACCGGTTTGTAAGTCTCAAGGCATGAAAGGGGTGGTCATAGAAAAGTGAAATTTTTTATAAAATTGATGTCTTTTTTGTAGGTTGAGGATGATGTTCTTGTGTTAGCCAGCACAGCACCACCACTGCCATCCCCAGAGTGGAAATCAGGTTCATTTGCCTTGAGGAAATCTACACTGACTGACTTGGAAACCAAATCCACCCTCAGTCACAGTGGGGCATCCTGTGAATCATTTGCTTCAGTACAATCAACAAATGATTTGACCAGTGCAAACTGGGAATCTGTTTCATCAAATGGGCTAGATGATGAAAGTGATGTAGCCAACTGTGTTGCAGTTCTGGACCGTGCTATTGCTTGGGCAAAGGCTAGAACCCAGAAATCAGGATCACAAGGCACTCGTGCCAGCGGGATAGTCACTCCTGTTGCTGCACTAACTTCCAGTACTGAGGGAAAGGAGGAGAGTGGTATGAAGGAAGATCAAAAGAATGGACAGAAAGGGGTATCAGATTATGTGACTGTGATTGACAAGGCAATGTCTGCTGTCAGGCGGCGGCCAGGGAAGCCAATGTAAAACTTTGAAGAGCTGGATACTTGAGAAATGGGGAACCTTTCTGTGAGTCAAGGGAAAAGGTCAGGGACAAAATCTCTGGTACTCCTTTAAGGGTGGGTGGGTGTGAGGAGAGACAGATTGAGTTTCCTTTGTGAAAGGGGAAAGTTTTGTGAAGGAAATGATGAATGTTGTTTCCATCAACATTCTAGCATTATGGTGCAGAAAAAAGCACTGGTTTTTTAGGCAAATTTTATGCAACAAAATCTTGTAGACATTCGCTATTTGGGACCCATGTTTGGCAATGTGTGAAGCTTGCATATGATTCATGAAATGGGAGGTGAACAAAAGCCATGGCATCATAGCAACAGCCTTGCATGTGGGAAGAATGTGGGTAAAGCCTTGGTGTATTCTGTAGAGGTTTTATTCTGCTTCATTAAATTGTAGGCAATGTTGGAAGCCTAGAAATATTGATCCAATCAAAGGGTAACCTATCTAGGTATGTTACTGCTGCCTTAAATATGTTTGATTACTTGGGAGATCATGGGAGATTACAAGCTTCTTCAATTGCATTGCAACAAGAAGTTTGTTGAGTTTTTTTGTCTCAATGGAGGCAAGTGCAGAAATTTCAGTTCTACTTTCAGAAGTTGATGGATCTGTTGCCAGGGAACAATGCAGAGTTCATTTGGTCCCTCATTTTTTTAGAATGTTCCCTAGATCTTACTGTGAACTGGGAGTTCATTCTTTGGAAATTTAATGCAACCAATATGCTTGTTTATGTATGTCATACCCTTGTGCCTCATTCTACAATCTTGTCAAACTTTTCTCTTGTCTGAAGCCCATTTAAAGTGATTGATTATATATGTTCTTTTGCTTCTGGGTCACCAAATGATTAGGATGTGCAAGCCCTTGTCCAATTAGCTATTAGAACATATCAGAGTCTTAAAGCTTGTGACATTGTGAAGGCCAACGAGAGCAAGCCAGACACAACATAAACAAAGTGAAATTGTGTGAAGATCAAATGGAAGTGATCTTTCATTCTGTTCCCTTCTTTAATCCAAACAATTAGCTAGTCACTCAATGTCTCTCCCCTAAGAATGGACCTCCCCCCAAAAGAAAAGAAACCCGTAATAAGACAAAACAAATTGCATGTCATTGTGTAGTCTCTCCCCCTTAAGGCAAGAGCCAATAAGGGGACCTTGAGCCCATGTAAAGATCCAACCCTCTATAGCCCTTAATACTTTTATCTTCATCCGAGCTCTACATTAATCCCATTTCTAGGTCAATGGAAGGTTAACCCTTGTGTCTAAATCAACTGAAAATCATAAAAGGATTTACTACATCCTTCCACAATGCTCCCATGATGTACTCTCACTTCTTGATGATGAATCTCCTTTGCTATATAACACCAACTATCTTACTTCCCTACATTGACTAACCTTTATTGTTCTAGGGTGGTTATGGACAAGAAGATTGTACTAAAAGGGCGTAATCCTACTCCATGGGTGACGCCTACCTAATTATGGCCATGGTCATGTTGTAAGTTCTAACCAAAACATCATGGATCATTTCTACGCCCCTTTGACTATACTCCACACTTGTTTTTCCCACCACACATTAATCCACTTGCATACACACACAACCACAACCCACATAAACATAAATTCACACACATAATAAACTTACATACACTTGCTAAAACTATGATGTGACATTTTTGCCCTTTTATTCGTTTTCTTTTTTCTTTTTCTTTTTTCTTTCATTTCTCTTTTCCTTGGCTTCTTTGATCTATTTCAAATGTACTTCTTCAACTTTAAAATAGCCTTAATTTCTTTGGTATGTCTCCATCATTGTGGATGAAAGTTATTCATGAACATCTTTTTCTCATCCATAATGGGTGATCTTTATTCATCATCAATTCATCTTGCATTCAATCAATGAAATTCACCCACTTTATCTATAAAACAAAAAGTCATCCACCACTATCCACTTTTCATCCATAATAGACATTTTCAAAATTGCTTAAGAATCCTCCAATGATCAACTTATAATTTAACTTTTATGGATTTTTTCAACTAACTCCTTGGCTAGACATAAATAAAAATAGTGCCACCCATTACCTTCAATTTCATAAATGTTAGTCTAAAATACAACCTTGCATTATAATAGTCTCTTCCACCCCATTCCATATCCCAAGTTTCTCATCTTATGAATTCACATTTTGAATCTTTGTTTATGTGTTTTTTTCTTTTATTGTTGGAACCATGTTTAAACTTGTATTGTTATAAATATCAAAGGCTTCATGCCTATTAGGAATCCTTTTGGTCATGGTAGTTTTTGTGCCCATGATAAAATGAAAATGGACATAATGTTGGATCCTTGAAGTTCAAAAAGAGGAAATCATTGTCATCATAATTGCACTCCATGCACATAATGATGTGCTTGCCAAAAATGGTGAACCTCATAAGCATAGTGAACCTTTTGTGTCATGACCTTAGCTTTGGGCTTACAACCAAAGTTGAGGCGTGACATGAAAAATGAATCGAAAAATAACTCAAGATATTTTGAAACTAAAACACATTTCAACAAGTGTGAAAAAATGCAAAAGAACAAATCCTAACACTTCCAAATGAATTCTAACACTTTTATAATAAATTAACACTTTGGGAGTTGGGAGTCTTTGGGTGTCAAAAATATTTGGATCAAGGTTGCAAAACCAAACCTTGTCCAAATTGGGCTTTCTATAACCATTGGAAAGGCCTTGAAAATTATTACAATGTAATGGGGTTGTATTCCCAAAATAAGGACATGTGAAACAAGTTATGATTAAATGAAGGTTTGGTAATCAAATTACCAAGATGATTCATGATCGTTTAATCATCTTGCAAAGGAGTCAAATCAACTCCTATTGAAGAGTGTGATACATTGTTGAAAAATTATTTTCAAAGGTTACAACTTGGTTTTTGAATTTTTTTGATTTGAAACAAAAAATTAAAAAATTATGAACCCCTAAAAAGTGGGATTCATAACTTGGTAGTATCTAGACTCCCATTTGAAAATCTCGAGAAAAAGTGCTGTTAAGTTGAGCTTGTAATCATATCAAACAACACAAACCAAGAAATGATGGTTAATATAGTTTAAAGCCAAAATGATGCATGGACAAGTCATAGGCAATTGTAGACATATGAAATTCACCATGACCTAGACTTGAAAAAACCCACCAATATTCTCCTTATAATATACTTTGTTACTCTTCACAAAGGCTATTCTAGTTTCATTTCAAAGTTCTCACACCCTCTTTCTTTTCAAGAATTAAAGAACATGCTTTAGGTTTGTATTCCTTACAAAACTAAAACTCAATAGGTCCTTTACCAATGATACCATTTCACAAATGTAGGGTGTGTCATTTTGTTTCTCCTTTACATTAATTATGAATGCCATGATGTATTCTTGGGTCAAGGTCAATGTTCAATGTCCTTTGTGAAACCCTACCAAAAGATTTAACCATGATTAAAAGACAAAGTTTCCTCATTCACGTTTGCATAATGAAAGTGAATGGGGTCCTTGTGTACTTTTGGAGCAAAACTGAAACAATTGTGTTGATGCATTCACATAACCTTTTGTATTGGAGTAGTTTGATGAGCACAAGGTTGTCAAAAATGACATGACATGCCCATTTTGCATTAGTTGTCATGTTGATGCTTGTTCGGACATGGTAGTTTTGTTCATCAAGTTGGACATTGACATATTTTTTGGTGAAAATGTTTTTGGTCAAATTGATTTTGATAACTATGAATGTTTGGTCATCAAGTTTTTCAATCAACATTTGGGCAACCACAAATTTGGTGATTGAAAAATTTTAGTTGTTACTTGGAAATTTTTTGTCACCAAATTGGGTGATTGAAAGTTTTCAATTGTTGACCAAAAAAAATAAAAATCAATCATCACTTGGAAATTTTTTTGTCATCATTTGGAAATATTTAGTTATTTTACTGACAATGGCTCGATCTCCACCAATTGATCAAACAATCAAATTTTTTGATCATTGCCCAATGTTTTTTAGTAATTTTCCATAAAAATATTTCAATTGTCAACCGGAAATTCTTTTTCAATCACCATAAGACTATGGTGACCAAACATCATTTCAAGTTAAACATGACATGGGTAGTCCGACTTAAATGTTGGCCTAGATTAACTTATTTTGATGTGACATTGGGCAACATTAATATCTTGATGAACGCTTGGACATTGTGAGAACCTTGGATGAACATTGAAAAATCATATTGTAAAGATCACTAACAAACAATTTGGATATGTCATTTAACAATGTTAATGTGTTAAAAGGCATGTCAAGATCTTGGTTAGGCTTAAAATAGTCCATGAAAAAACATACAAATCCATTGGAACCAAGATGAAATGCTTCAAAAGTTCAAATTATGCCAAACAAAATTGGGGAAAAAATAATAAATAAAAAATTATATTAGTTTTTTTAATTGCATACCACAATTAAAAATAATAATTCATAAATAATAAAGGTTGTGTGTTTACATGAAATTGGACCCCCTCCTTTCTAATATTTTATGTGTTTGACTTCATTTAAGAATTGAGATTGTCTACCATATTTTATTTTATTTTTTCAATTTAACATTGGTTCCTTTAGTGGTATGAAGACCCAGCCTATCAATGCATTTTTTTCAAAAAAAAATTGTTTGTAGCCAAAATGGAAATCATCACTAAGAAGATTTAGTCAAATCTAACTATAAACCAAATATGAAATACAAATCTTTAATTATCTATCTATATTTTTGGCCACATATCAAAAACCAAATGTAAATATCTAGCAAATTTTACTTCTTTTCCCCCCCTAATGTTTGGCAATTAAAAAATTAGCTTTTGTGATTGTTTCAAAAAAATCCAACGTTGATATGTTTTATGTGCAAGATTTATTATTATTGTTTTGTTGTGTTTTCTAGAGAATGAAGTAGAGAAATTTAAATGCAAAGGAGAAATTATGTTGCATATGGATATTGTTGATTGTGAATTTGTTTGAAAGATCTACAAAAATATAAGTAACTTAACAATTTTTTGATTATAGATTGAAGTTCTTCAATTTGTAAATTTTGGATTAGTGATGTGATTATTAGTCATTTTTGGGTTTTGAGTTGTTGTGTATTAGTTGCATGGATGTATAGGTGTCATTGTTTTGTGTAGTTGTGTTTTCCTTAATTCATTGGTTTCACCATGTAAGGTTTAATTAGTTGTCTTGTCATTGTATTGTGACCTTAATATTAACTTTTTTCCTAATTATGTGTATTGATTATAATAACAAAATGACCTTAACATATTGTAATCCCTTATTTAAAGCTTTTGTGAGCCCTAGTCTACAGTCAAATATTAAATTATGCTATGGATTTTTGTATAACAATAATTTTACTAACTTGTTTGAATGTTTATATTTTTTAAAAGTTTGAGCGATTGCAAATGGGTGAAAGCACACTACACTATGCATAAAATGTTGTCACAAGGCATTTTTTACAAGATTTTGAGATTTGTAATTGGCTAATTAAATAGAAATGATTACATTATTAAAGGAATCAACATTACAATGTCATATATACTATAATCACATTATATGAATTTTTTTAATAGTTTTTGAATTTGTCATAACATAATGGACCTTTTAAAAAGTACCCAAAAACTTGTAATAATCCATAATCAATGGATATGGACTTCATACACCTTCATATAATGTTTTTTGTTGAATAAAAGACTCAATGATAATATGATGAGATAACATTAATACCAAAAAATTTCTTTTGAAAAGATTTAATGACCAAATTTTTCTATGTACCTTGAATTATGGTTTTTTCCCCATTAAGTCCTTTCTTTAATGAAATTAAGAATTTAGAAGTTCATATGTCAAATTTAAATTATCCATAAGGTAAACTAGGGTTAGAATTTTTTAATAATGAATTTCTAATGATAACCTGCAAAATTACATGTGTGATTCTAAGTATGTTGCCTTCACACTATCTTTGTAGTGTTAATTTAGGCAATTATGAACTTCCATATGTGCTTGACACTGTTACACCTTAATGTGCTTTCACCCAAATATATATATATATATATATAGTATGTAGAAAGTTTTGTATTTGAATGGGTTTAGGAAGGTTTTATTTCTTTTTTGATTAGGTTGCAAGAACTTGTTTCTCCATTTTGTTATTCTTGCATTGCTTGTAATAAGTTTGTTGTGCAACTATGCATTCTAATGGCCTCACTCCCTAGTCCTAGCATGAAGAGGTCAACACATTTGAATGTTGTGTTTATTACAAAGGATCAATAGAACATATTAGGTGCATCATGTGAGGGATGAATCTTGAGTAGGCATGGTTCATGAGATGTTGTGGGGGAATGGGCACAAATATATCCACTACAATTTGACTGATATTTTTTTGATTTCATAACCATTACCTTAATTGTTGGTTTCAAATATGTGATCACTTTCTTTCCACAACTAAACATTCATGCATATGTTAAAATCATAAACTTTAGTGTAATGTTAAAAAAATAGATTTGAAATGGGAGACTAGATGTTTGTGTTGAGACTGGAAGGGATAATTGTTGTTGAGAACATTGATGCTTTCTCAAATTTATTTCTATGCACATTATTTGAAGCTTCATCCACATGGATGGTCTTGAGTAGTTGGGCACCATCAAGATGTTGGTTGATAGTGCCAAGTCATGTATGCTCATTGTTTTTAATTGTGTTGATGCTAAGGACATTTAAGGACTTGTGATTTCCTTGAATTTTATCCATAATATATACAATTGGTGCGAGTCTATAGAACTACAAGACCAACCACTATGCTTATCAAAAATATCAAGGTAATATTGTCTTTAGGGAACAATAATGATTCAACTAGTGTAACAAAACATGATTTAATATACACATCATAATTTAAAATTTATTCCAAAAATAATTTTTGTCTACTTTCTCCATTTATCAAATACAAAAAAATGAATAGTACTTATGAAGAAATGTCATGTCCCAAAACAAATGCATGTAATGACCTAGATCAATTATTTCTTTCAAAATTTGTAATCATAAAATCTTTGAGTACTTGGTTTCTAAATTACTCTTTGAAGATGTGCTAGCACATCCAAACTTATTAACATTTCACATTCTTTGTTGACATGTAACAAAAATACAAAATACAATGCAAACAAACAAATTCATACTAAACAAATTAAACATTTTATATTATTAGGATCAACATGGAATGATGATACATTATGACAAAACTATGTTATTATCACAATCATTTATTGTGATAGATCATGATGTTGAATTTATTTCTATATTTTCAGTAAAAATACATGTGAAACATTGTATATACCCACAATAAACCACCTAAAATAAAATAAATTATTTCAATTATGTCTTTAAAACAATTTAGAAAAAAAAAAAACTCTATATTGTCTAACTATAGTAATTGGAGATTTTAGTGTAAACATGTTAATCAAAAGATAACAATAAATATTACTACAAAACTATACGGAAAAATATAGTTTGAAACTCATATCTTTTGAAAGTACACACTATTGTTTATAATATGCAAAATAGCTCATGCAAGGACTAATGCAAGAACACAACAATGGCATTTTTGGATGAACATAAGATTATTGGACAAACCACAAATTTATATATTTTTCATTTAAATGACCTCTATTTATTCTACCACAATTACCAATTTAAATCCTTCACTTCAACTTAGAATGTTTAAACTTTCAAAAATTTCAAATTGTAAATAATACATTATGCACAACAAAGTACATTATTTTTTCTCATTTTATTCCAATCACATAGACCTTCCCAAAACAATTCCTTGCATTTATTTTATTTAAATATATATACATTCATACATAGGCAAGGGCCCTGTGTTCCCAACAGCTTGTTTTTCTATGGAATTAGTCCCTAACTGAAATCCCTTGAGACCAAGAAAAATCAACCAAAAAAGGAGTAGTCCCATTTCAAGTTCACCTTGGTTGGACACCATTTTTCAGAAGTTGCAAGTTTGTTCTTACACAAAAATAGTTCCTACAAAAATGAAGAAGAATTGAGAAAGATCTGCCAAAGTGTTTGGTGATAGACGCATCTACCCTAAGTGATGATACATGTTCAGATCTTGCAGGTAACACAATATGAATTACATGTAGCCTACTGTTCTTAAATGCTGCAGGTTAGCAAGTACGGGCAAAGAATCAAGCCTATGCATGTGCGGCATCTCCACCCTCGCCTTCCCTTTTGGGTCTCCACCAGGGTTTACCGCATCCTTACAAACTAAAGCAAACCCATCTTACAGGACCAGCGTAACAAAGGCCAGGGTAAGATGCATATCACAAAACAACTTCCACAGGAGGCCATCAAAAAAAACACCCAACAACTACAGCAACACATCTTTACCAAGACATGAAACCCGACTACAGAACCTTTAAAATGCCACATCAAGGAATTGTGGCCTTTCAGAGAAAAAATGCCACTAACCCTAGGCATATAGACTGTTGGGATCAAATGGGCGCGGAGCAACTTGCTTCAGCATGCAATGATGACACCCAGAAGTTACAGCACATTGAGATAAGAAGCAGGTCTCACTATGATGTCACAAGGAACATCAGTGTTACAAGTCACATTCTCACATTCTCACATTCTCCCAACCTGCATCTTGAAGAGTTTAAGAGGACTGCATGAGGTGATTGAGCATAGTAAAATGAGGCAACACTCTGATTAGAATGGTGATACACAATTACCACAAGCAAGAAGCATACTATGAAAACATGGAATGATGACAAAGTGGAGATCATGGATCAGCCCAAAAAGAATGAAATTGTATGACAAAATCTACAGCGGACAAACATGGGAATTGCATATGACTTGCCTGCTCTTCCTTTCTCAAGTACCTTCTTCCTCTTCCTCCTTCAGCACTTTATTTTGGTCACTCTTTGCAAGCACTTCTTTAAACACTTTCCTTGCCAACTCTAAGCCTCTGGATTTCCCCAACTCTTTTCTTCACATGTCTCTTTGTCCCTCAAAAATACAAGAAAAGGCAAAGTAGGACTACTTCCTCTTTGTGGTGCCTATCCTTTTGGCTTTAATAAACTTACGATTAGTCTTAGCACTAGTCTCTTGGCCTGATGATCCCAGTGCAAAGGAACCACCATCAAAGTTGAGTCCACTGCCATTATGCTGTTGTGCAGGAGTTGTAAATGGGTTAGCAGTCAAACCAGTGGGTGCAAAAGCATTTCCCACTGGAGGACTAGGCTGGCCCCCAAAACTGAAGGCAGGTCCAGCAGGAGTGGACTGTTGGGGGAAAACAAAATGTGCTGATCCTGCTGGTTGCGGAGCACTGAAAGGAAGAGAGAGTTGTTGTGAAGATGCCACACCAGAAGCCATTTGTAAAGGAGGTTCTTCTGCCATGCTATCCTCCATGTGGTTTTCAGCATTTGCATCGCTGGCCACTGCCCAATTGGGAGAAGACCCAAAAGGAGACCCAAAGTTTGCTGACCCAAACACTGGTGTTGATGAGGATTCAGGCTTTGCTCCAAAAGAAAAAGGGTTTGCAGCTGAAGAGCCACTTGCAACACCAAAGGAGAATCCACTACTGGGAGCAGCACCTAAGGACCCAAATGCAAAGGTGCTAGTTGTTGAGGAAGTAGATGGAGCTCCAAATGAGAAGGTGGAAGAGGGTGGACTGGGGCCCAGGTTTGCAGAAGCACCAAATCCTGATCCAAAGAGAGAAGGCACAGGCGAAGGCTGGGCAGCCACATCATCGGAAAAACCTCCAAAGGCCTGGTTGTTGGTGCCTTGTACAGCAATAGCTGGGGCGCTTGATGCTCCAGTCGATGTGGGAAGGGTGGTTAAGTTGCTTGATCCAAATGCAGAGCTTGTCGTTATGCCAAACACAGAAACAGGACCACTAAATGCTTCAAAGTGATTTGGAGTGCTCCCAGAAGCAAGAGGAGAAGGCACAATTGTTGTACTGGTTGCTGGATTTGAAAGAGCTGTTGTAGGAACAGCTAAGCCAAAAGGCAAGGGTGCTGGTGCTGCAAAGCCAACTGTCGACACTGAAGCTGAAGAACTAATGCCTTGACCAATGGAAGGTGTAGCAAAGAGTGCTTGTGATGGAGTTGAGTTAGAACTGGCTGCTGAGGAGCTGCCTGATATTAATCCTCCTGCTCCCAAGAATGTTGAAGTTGAGGAGATTGGGGACATAGTTGTGAACCCAAAAGCTACACCTGCTGACAGGGCACCTGTGACATGATCCAGATTAATGCTAGCACTAAACACTCTCACTCCACCTATCTCATCTTCAGAACATATAACAACAATGGAGTCTACTCAAACACCAAAAGGAATATATAAGTCAAAGAGGATTGCCATTGCAAGCAAAAAAAAGACTTGGTTACAATCCCAAATAGGCCATTGCACAAACCTGATACATTGCTGGAGATGGATGTGTTCTTGATTTCCTGGTCAAACATTTTCTTCTGGGATTCATCAGCCTGAGGTGAATGTGTTGAAGGTGAAGTGATCTGGGATGAAGGAACTGAGGGTGCTCCAAATTGGAAAGGAGATTTCTTCGGTTGTGACACAAAGGAGGAACCAAATGTAAAAGGAGACAAAGTGGCAGCTGTGGCTGCTAAACTGCTGGTCCCAGAAATGTTGTAACTTGTGCCTGCCTGGGGGACAGTTGCAGGAGCAGGTGGTACTGATGCTGATTTCGTGCTGCCGAAACCAAAAACATGGATATTGCTGCTTGGGGTAACTGACGAGTTCATGTCCAAGGCAAACTTGCTACTTGGATTTGAGATTGCATGCTGCTCGGAGGTGGGGTTGTACCCAGCAGAAGTACCAAAGCTTGTTGATGTTGCTTTCCCTGCAAACAATGTGCAATTTGGGGATCAGATGAATGATCTCAGGTGCTCAAAGTGCAGGTTGTTTGTTGGCACTCATGAGTATTAGTTTCATCATCACCTTTGCCTGCTCTGAAGGTTGCTACAGAAACAGTAATTTCCCAAGGATCACTGGCACAAGAACTAACAAAGATGTATGGAACATACCCCTGAGATCCATCCAAACACGACCCCTTCAATGGCAGCACCAGCAGAAAGGCAAAGTGCAACTGTCAACAAAGTAATCTTTCTCCCCTCTTATGGAAAGCCATGTATGTTTATCACACCTGCCTAGACTTTTGGTGCTATTTCTGAATTGATGGTCCATTAGGAAGTCACTTTACCTGGTTCAGATTGTGTGCTGGCACTAGAAAAGCTTGTTGTCAAAAAATTGGGAGACGTGGTTGCTAGAGAGGCATGTGGGAAGAGGGAATCAGGAGCCAGCTGTCCAATTGTTGGCAGATTGTTACTCTTGGCTGTGACCTCAGTTGATTCAACTGAATCCACTGGTGATTCCTGAATTGCAAGTGATCGAGGTGTTGATGCAGTGGTGGCAACTGCAGGACTGAAATAAGATTGACAAACAACTTCATCAATAAATGCCAATACTGAAAGAAGAGCACTGTAAAGATCAGCCTATGCATTGTTATGAACATCGCCCAAGAATCTCCACAATTAGGGAACAATGCAGTAAGACTTCTACAAAAATGCAGAACAAAACCTGTACATGGATCATACCTGAAAACAAGTTCTGGCTTGCTGTCAAATTTGAAGTTTTTGCGGTTGAATGGATCACTGTCCTCAGCTGATTCTACCACTCCTGATGGCAATGAAAAAACCAGTTTCCCTGCAATAGGATCTGAAGAGAACTTGAAAGCTGGACCTCCATTATTGGCGGCTGCAGTGGGGAATGCCTTTGGTGTTGAGGGAGCCTCAAAAGATGCACCTGATTGGGTTGATGAAGGAAAAGTAAAACCACCTGGACTACCAGCTCTGGAGCTGATAGGATTCCAGGATGTCACATACGGATTTGTCTCCACACTGGCTGGGGCACCCATTACAGGTGGAATTATGGTAGACATTGACTTAGGAGTGATAATATCAGAAAACACAACCTGAGAGACAGGCTTGACTATGGAACTTGTGCTTGTAGTAGAGATAGTTGACACATGCAAACCTGTGTATGCAGCTTGGCTTTCATCATCTGACCCAGATTCCTGTGCACAATAACATGAAGATGACCACTTTCAGGTTGCACATACCCCACTGGACAAACTTGTTTCAGCATTTACAGTAATTTGCACAGCTCAACTACATCAAAGTCAGTAACAGGCTTCCCAAGGAAAATGGTGTTTGGATACAGATCTCTTTCCTTGCTGGAGATAAAAAGAGGACAGAGAATAAAACATACTCTCCCCCCTTTTCTCTAACTCCTAATTTCTTTACAATGAGCACAGAATAGTGAAGTAAAATCAACATACTTGAAAAGCAGCACTTATCCGGAAACCCTTGCTATTGGTGACAATTGGACCAACACCAGGCACAGTTTCCTCTGGCTCTTTACAACTTGCCAATGTCTCTTTGGCAGACCCTGTAATTGTACGTGAACCATCCAGTGTTTGACCTGTGAAAGTAAGCATGGCATTGAGTAAATTCTTCAACTACAAACAAGCTCTTCAACAATCCACCATTTCTTTTTCCTCTTAAAGTCCCTCACAACAAAACACACTTGGTGTATCCATCATCATAAGGTCAGTTGCAATATGTGACAGGGAAAAAATTGCAGGGTGATTCCTCCGCTTGCCCAAAATGAAGGGTATGCCCCCAAGGGGACACAACCAGTATCCCATATCAGTAGCAATTCTGATGCAACATATCATAGAACTGCCACTGGAAGAAAGAAAGAAGTCCCATGACTGGGTACGGTACCAACCTGTGATCTTCTTCTCATAAGAGACTTCTGGAAAGCCAAAGACTGGAGCTTTCCCTTTCCCTGTGAGTTTTGTGCTGTGGGTGGATTCTTTCCATGCAAATCCTTCAACACAGGGAAGATCCTTCTCTAAATTGCGGGCTGCAGGTCCAGCATCTCTTACTTTGTGAAACTCTGGAATCTCCTGGGTCTGTGGACACAGCAAACCACCTCCTGACATCAATGCCTTAGAATGGCAAATACACAAAATGAGGACACTGGGCACACAGTTGCAAGGAAACTAGACTTCGTAGTAAAACTGATAGGAAAACTAGAGAGAAACAAATGAAGAAAAAAAGGAATCTACCTGCATGGTCTCAGCCAAAATGCTGGCCACTCTAAAAGACATGAAAGAGAAGACCAAGACACCAAGCAGAAACAAGACCAAAAAAAAAAAAAGAAGAAAAAACAAGGAAGAACCAAACAAGGAAAGACAGATAGAAGAGAAACATATATATGGGATTGCAGATAATAATCTAGAGTACCAATTTGAAATAACTATTATTTCAGTTCTGGCCAAACAAAAACCAAACATGAACAGAGTGAATTCTGTCATAACTCACTCTGGTTGTCATGACTGCACACTTAGTGGCCAACATCATGACTTAGTTACATGGTCATGCTGTGAAATATTTGCTAGCACTCAAGTTATTTAAGTCACCCCTTACAAGCAAGAATCTCAGCCTAAGGCATAGAGAAGGGCCAACATAGAGGATACTGATTTGGGCCTCCTGTACCATGAACAAATCCTTTAAGCATACCACTGCGACTATGAGGTACCTGGATGCAGAATATTTGCTCTAGCCACAAGAAGACATGTCTATGGGATGGAAAAGAAGACTTATATCTATGACAATGGAGACACATCTCCAAAACAACAATTTGAAGCTAACATGACAAAGAATGCAGTCATAACCTTATGAGAGTTGCTCAGAAAGTGTCAGGGTATCACCTTCATCATGAATAGCAGCAACAAGCTGCCATGACCACCCACTGACTTCAGCAGTGAGTGTAGATAAGTACATATTATATCTGCCCAAATTTTAATTGCATACAATTCTACAGAAATCTTGGCCAGATTATTATACAAGATCTGCATCCTGAGTTTCTGTCACATTCCCAGAAGCAAGAGAAGACTCAATCATGATGTTGGCCAGCTAATCTAAAAGGTCAAAGGTATCCTTTACTCAAGCTGCAACAAGCTTGTGAGGGTAAGATTCATTTAATTTTAGCTTGTCCCTGTACAAGCAGGCATCTAAACTGAAGGCATAGAGAGGCCTTCTGAGGGGAAGTAGTTGGTTGGAGCCTCCTGCACCTCAACACATACTTCCAAGATGAGAAGGTATATCTTCATAAGTACTGAGAATTTCTCAACACATATGGCTTTTAGTTTTAGAAACTTTTGAAATGATCATTCTCAAGATTGGTAAAGGAGAAAACTCCAAACAGAAACCGTTAGGCAAGAGGAAAGACTGCACAGGAACACTTTTGAAGGTACCCATTATGTCAGTTCTGGCAAAACCAGAACTAAAAATAACAAGAAGAGAGAAACAACAAGAACGTAAGAGTATGATCTTTTGAAGACAAAGTGGTCTTTAAAATGCTCCCCAATTCAGGACTAAGAAGGCCCTTGAAATAATAATTTTACAGATTCCAAAGGCACAAACACCAAACATAAGGCACAAACAGTCACACACTGATCAGAGACTTTCAACAGTGACCAGTGTGGTCTTGACTAGTAACTGTAACAGGAAATCAGGAAGCACAAACAGACACAGAAACGAATCTACCTGTGTTAGGTGAGCTTGATCATTTTTTATCAGACTTGAAGTGGGCTCTGAAGCTGGCTGTTCTCTTGCAAGTGCCAGTTCCTCATCCAGCAACTTGCCTCTTGGTGTTGGAGTCATTCTTTCAAGAGTTTCCAGAATCTTCCGTGCTGTTTCGCTGGATTGTACAGGAATAACAGGAAGACTTCTGAGTGCCACAGCACTGCCTTTCAATTCCTCATCCTTTTCTGCCTTGGTTCCAGGTCCACTCTTTTTTGCCTGGTAGGGAACTCAACACACAAGAGTAATATGAGAAGAGGTTCTAACTTGTTCACATCATCCGTCAATGAATGAATTGGTGAAGACCACACTTATCTCCATTGCCTAACCCAGTTGACAACAAGACAATCAACCACCTTGAGAATATTTGTCCACTGAGAATATTTAAGATTAAGAGTCCTTGCTACTGCACAAAAACACTTCTCCACTTTACAATATATACATGAGAAAAGAATTGCTGGGTTTAAACTCTCAATATGCGACTGAGAGTTAGACACGCTACTGACCTCTGACAAAGCTCTGCCCAAACTGCTCACAGTGTTAGGATTCTGCTTGACCTCCATGGGTGTTGTTTGAACAGCCCTTGTGGTTGGGGTGGAAAACTGGCCTAATCCAGGCCTCTTTGGCACAACCCTGACTGGACTTGGAGTATACAAGAAGGACCGTGGTCTTAACCGCCGCATAGGCCCACCAGAAGAATATCCTCCATCATCCAAAGCTGTTGCTGCCCTCTTTTTTGATCCCTGCAACTAGCACATACAATACAACGTCACACAAGTAGATCAACCACAGTAACAAGTTTGCTGATAATACAGCATAGAAACAGCTGATCATATTGGTCCTTACAAATGCCAGCTACCTCCTCTAGACAGCAAACCTGTGTAATGTACAACATGTTCAAATTGTTTCCTACTACAGATGGACAACACACAAAGGCAAGGGATATCTGGAGTAAGAAAGGGCAGTGTGTACCTCAGTGAGGGCCAAGCCAAGAGCTGACCCTGGAGGGGTGACAGGTGGCAGATGGCTCACAGTCCAAGGAACAGGTGGAGAAGGTGGTTTATCTTCTGACACAATCTCCTGAATTCCTCTGATTGGATGAGGTGGCGGTCTTACAAAAGGAGGCTGCTGAAATGAGCGTGATGCAATTAGCCCCCGATATGGTGACCGTGAATTCTCATGTTGGAAGCCTTTCCTTAGGTGCCTTGATGATAGTGGCATTGGTTGGTATGGCAAGAGTTGCAATGGAGTTACAGGTTTCTCCCTTGCTCCTGTTAACTGAGAAGTTGGTCCTGCTACTGGAGTAACTCTCTCATCCATGTAGGCTCTTGCAAGATCTACTGGTGAAGAATCAAGAACCTCTGCATCCTACAGAGACATTGGGGAATCAAGGCATAAAGCTTCAGCTTTTGACACAAAAGAAATCTAGCAGGGCACTTCTGCAGCTCAATCTACAAGATTTGTTCAATATGACAAACCAGCTCAGGAAACCGTGAAAACTTCTTTTCATGGTCATTCCTTGGGGGTGAGAGAGAGAGAGGTTATACCTCAGAACCTCCTGCAGCAGGAGAAGCATGATTCTCACAATCAAATCCAACAGGCCAAAATTTGAATTTTTGTTCCTGCCGGTTTTTCGTTAGCTCCTCTCTCCATCTTTGTGCATCAGACAGTACACCATTGCTTTGCTGAGCACCATTAGCTGGTGATCGAGTTCGATGGAGAGTGTTAGGGGTAAAAGGTTTCACTTCATGGGTGGTTGCAGCTGCTGCTGCTGCTTTCTTTACATCCACTCCATTGTCCACAACAGAGGACCGTAAAATTCCTATCAAACGGTCAGCTTCCTCTCTACATTTGGAACAAACAAACAAAAGAAACATGAGCAATATTCATGGCAGTGAAGGCAAGCAATTCCTAGGTTTCACCATTCTGAGGTCTAAGATTTGCAATACACCAACAACATAATCAGAATAGACAGGTCCATAGTCCATTCCATGTCTAAATGCGATCTTGACAATAAGACACCCACCTAGGAAATGTTGTACTCTTCATCCATCCTTCGATTTCTGAGATCTTGATGCCACTGTGCTCATGAGCTCTCTCTTCCTCACCATGGTCATTCACACCGTCCACCAACTCCTGTAAGATTCATCTCTCAACCAAATCAAATCCCCATGTTCACCATCCCAAATTCCCAAAATTACTACTCCCATTGCAACATTCCTTAACCTAATAATATGCCAACAGATACAGAATTTGACACCAATCATCTCCTGCTTGATGATTCGCAGGAAATACTACTACTACTACTACTGTAGCCAAGCAATCTTTATCCCTAAAACCTCTATGGCAAAAGTACCCAACAAGTCACTGATGCATGATGACTATTTTCATTTGTGGGCATGGTCTTTATGTGTGTGCATGCATGCATGCAAATTGCCAATGGTTGTGGATCTCTAGTGGATGTGGTTTTCAATACAGTGAGATCGCATCTTTTCTCTCTCTCTTCCTTTCACAGGATCTGTCTCTTGTTTCTGAAACTGCTGCAAATGTGCAAGCACACTATGTAAGACATATCCAGAAGGCCTAAGGTTTTAGGGTTAAGCTGTGGGGGAGTATGTGCCCTGAGAGAGAGAGAGAGAGAGCGTACAGCTTCGACTGCCATTGGTGGCACTCCAGGATGTCCATCGTGATTTTCTTCCGCTGCAAGCAAGAAGGGCATTACCACGGGGGTAGGTAACCGAAGTCAGATATTTTCTTGGCGACAAAAAAACAACCCTAAATACACACCTTTGGAACTGCTTCTTGAGAAACGGGACCTAACCAAAGGGACAACATCCAGTTTCCCCGCTTCACAATACTCTTGCAGGAACGCAAAACTTGTGATGCAAAGCTAACCATTTGTCTATGAAGAAGAGAAAGCGCAGAGAGACAGAGAGAGATAGAGAACAAAAACCAGTGTTTTTATCTCCGTTGTTGGTGACTGAGAGCGGCGCTGTTGCATCCTCCTGCTGCTGCTGCTGCTGCTGTCGCCGTCCAAAAAACGAAGAATAAAACAAGGAAGCGCCGCTTGTAACGAGCTTAGAAGCAGTCCCTAGCAAGTCAACTCCAAGCCACGCCCCTCCTCCTCCTCCTCCTCCTCCTCTTCTAGCCGGCGCCTCCTCCGCCTCCTCACCACCACCAACGCCATTTGCCACAACGGCAGCAGCCTGCACAGGACCTGCAGAGGCATGTCGTCCAACTGACGGCCGTTCATAAGGAGTTGCAGCATTTCTAGTTTTACTTACTCGTCGTCTACCGACCTTACCACCACCACCACCACCACCACCACCAGCGGGGGCATATAGAAAGCGATGATCGCCGTTGTTGTGCAGTGGCTCCAACGGCAGTCCCGCCATGTGCTCTAGATTCTCTCTATCGCCCGCACCACCACCACCACCACCACCAGGAGGAGGAGGAGGAGGAGGAGGAGGAATGAGACCCACAAGAAGAAGAAGAAGAAGAAGAAGAAGACCAACAACAACAAGATTCCCAAAGGAGCAAAAAAAAAGAGGACCCAACAACAACAACAACAACGCAGTACAAACTAACTGCGATGATGATTGCAGCAAGGAAGGAGGGATTTGAAGGCCGTGTATGTAGTAAGAGTCCTATTTGAAAGGAAAAGGTGTTTGTTTGTAAAGCGAAAGTAGCGATGAAGAACAAACAAACAAACAAACAAACAAGTGCAATTTTGTTTGGTTTGGTTTGGTTTGTTTTTGTTGATTTGTTTGTTGTTGGGTTGTTGTTAAATGGTTTTGTTGTTAGATTGGGGGAATGGGAATAGGAGACCAACAAAAACACCACCACCACTACTACTACTACTTCTAAGTGGGTCCATTTTGGGAGGATGAAATTAGGTCATTGGGAGGGAGCAACATGCAGACCAATATATCCGTCAGACTTGATATCCCTAAGATTGATATCCGGTTTGAATACCAAATCCAAGGTTGGATAGGTTAGTAGTTAGTAAATAGGTTAGTTTAAGTTCAGTTTGTTAGTTGGATAGGTTACTAATCAGTTTAAGTTTGTAAAGCTCACACTTTATCTTTTCTTTTTTTTTTTAAATTTTTAATGTAGCTATGGTGACAAAAGTTCTTAGACAATTTAATTTAATTTTTTTTTAAAGACACATTTTGAAAGGTCTGTTTAAAATTGTAATTAGTAATAATTATTATTATGGCTATACTTTCTTAAAAGATTAATTTATGATTTTTTTTGCAATTTTTTTTGTAAAAAATAATAATTGTGTTTATATATATATATATATATATATATATGAATGTTGCCTTTTGGAAAAATTTTGTCCCAAAAAACAAATTGATACCCAACATAATTAAAAGGCAATTTTTTGAATTTTTGATTAGCGAATGGGCTGAACAACATGGGCTGCGTGCCAAAGGTCAAGTTAAGTTTCGCAAAGGTTACTTGACTACTAACCAACTCTTCATATTGTGAATTCTCATAGAACAGAGCAAGGCAAAAAAGAAGTCACTTTATTATTACTTTGTGGATTTTAGAAAGGTGTTTAATATTCTACCACGTGAAGAGTTGTGGCAAGTGTTGACTAGCCTTAGGGTGGAAGGACACTTCTTGTGATTTCTGCAGGTGATGTATGTCAAGGATACCATACGCATCAACCACCCAAGCAAGGGTGTCACCTCTAATGCCAACAAAGTGTGAAGCAAGGTTGTCCTCTCCACCCGTTATTGTTTGGGCTATATTTGGTTGCCTTAAAAGGGCGCTTATACGACAGAGAATGCAATGCACCAGCCTTAACAGACATGCACGTATGGTTATTGTTTTTTGCAGATAACCTCGTTTTAACGTTGGAGTCAGAGGTGGGACTGTAACAATAGTTAGACACATTCCAACAATTTTGTGCTGAACATAGACTTACAATGAACATGAAAAAAACAAAAGTCATGGTGTTCAATTCTGTTGACCCATGCCAAGAGTTTGTGTTTGAAGGTGACGTTATTAAGCATGCGCAGACCTTTAAATATTTGGGGATCTTGTTCGATACCACCTTGAACCTGGACAGTGTAGTGGAACATCTAGCAACTGCTAGTAGGCACTCGCTATATGCACTAAACCACTACTGTGCGGAGCTACATATTATGGATGTTAAGCTACACTATGACCTCTTCAACACGTTGGTGCGTTCCATAGCAAGCTATGCCTGTGAAGTTTGGGTGGACTCCAAAAAAAAAGCTATTAAAGTAGTGTATCGAGGGTTCCTCAAGTCCCTCCTCGGGGTGTGAAAAACAACCAGCACGTCCATCATGCTGGCAGAATTTGGCAAATTCCCCTTTGAACACTTTGCATGGGGATAAATGATGATGTACTATAACCGTGTGAGCATGATCATTAAAAACCACATCTTGGGAAAGGCATGGGAAGCCCAGCTTGCTATGCTTGCTACAGGAAAAAAATGTTGGGTTAGATCTGTGAAAAAATGGCTATTCCAGAATTAGCCCCAAGAGGTGGCAGGTTTTCTGCCTTCGGTTTAATCACCACTGGAAACGGCACCTCAACTTGTAACGACTCATGCATTCCAAGTGGGGATTACTCAACTGCCATTAGGAACAGTTCTTGGGACAACGCACATACATCCGACCCATCTAGTAGGGGTAAAAGGTTGGGCGGAAAGCCAAGTACTTTGGTACAATGCGCACAACGTACGGGTGGGAACTTAAATGGCTAAACTAGTCGTGCTACAGCTAGTGCAGCCAGTTAGTGCTAGATCTACGACGAGAGGCCCGATCAACCAGGAGGTTGGGGCCCCACCCCCTCCAGGTCTTCCCCACACAATGTTGAATGTAACAAGAGTGAAGGATATGCGGTTGGCTTTCATTGAAAACTCTTTACTAACCACAAGATCGGGACCAATGTGCAAACAATATACTTGCGCTTCAAAGGTATGTCATACGAGAGCAAAAGATACTTGTGTGACATCAATTGTGTTCAACTGTAGAAAGCTTTGGTCCGGTTTCGGTGTGGCAACACGCAACTTGAGGCAGTGCTAGGTGCGTGGAAGGGCGTGCCATACATAGAGAGGCTTTGTCGAGGCTGCGACTTGGGGAAGGTAGAAGATGAAGAACACCTACTCCTTGTATGTCCAAATACACAAAAAGTTAGGGAATGTTTTTGTTCGACCTTGCCCTTCACCCACACGAACACTCTTGATGAACTCATGCAAACTATGAACACAGTCACCTTGGCCAAGTTTGTGGCATGCTGCCAGTACCAAAGGACAATCTGTCCTCCATGATCTACCTTTCGTTTAATGGACTCTCTAGTCCCAAATGGACGTAAAATTGTAAATAGTAAACAAATATTTGAATCTACTGATATCGAATTAATAAAAAAACAATGAATATGAGAGCATGTTACCGAATGATTATATATTTTCCTCCACTCATTTTGAAGGGTGTTTAATAAAACCAAATGTCTTTCGATAGGAATGAATTCTCGTTTTTGAAAAACCCTATGAAAATTTCTATCTTTTTCCCCATGGTACATGTTGGGTATTATGGGGGAAAAATTTGAAAAAAAACTGGAGCAAGTCTTTACACTTGGTAAAGCCTACAGTCTTGGGTTTTATCCCACACTAAAATTTAAGGAGTAAATTAACACTTGTGTTGTTCATACAAAGGGATAAATAAAAAATACATAATGGTATTCATTTAACTCCACATTGAATCATTCATTGGGTTGGTGTGAATGCATTTTACAACGTCATGACCTTGGTGACCTTCCATCCCTTCAACTCCTCACCAAAATCCAATAATAAATCGATGGCCAGAACCATCGCAAGGGAAACAAAAAGGGAAGGCCAAAGAAAGGCTAAGAGATGCACATCCCTTAGGAACCAAAAAAAAGGGGGGAGAGTTAGTCCCTCTTGTGGTAGGAAGTTATTTCACCCACTACCATTCTAATGTTACCTACATGCAAATCGTGAGATCTAATAATAATGGGAGGTCTAGAACAAGGATCACTCGCTAATGCAATCTTCCTCTCTATATCATAATCCCTTTTCAAGTTCGGCACCTCAATGTCAAATAATTAATTTAATTTTCAATTCTTAATTCGGCAATTAAAATATGTATTTTGAAAATTTCAGCACTATGTATTAAATTTATTATAACCAAATGCTTATAAAAGAGAAGTTTACTGCTTTTGTGGTTAGGTGGTCAGTAAGTTATTGGAGAGGTTCAAGCATCAAACTCAGTTGGCCACATGAATTTTTAAAAATTTCATCATAACTAACTATTAATATCCAAAAAATTCAACAAATTTGAAAACAATTTAATTTATCTTTAACTTTAAAAAGTAATATGGTAATAGAAGCTAAAGCATGCTAAAAAGCAATACTAACACGCTACTTGAAAAATTGAATGCAAAATAACCTTTTGATTGACTATTGTGGAAAAAATAGGCACATTCTTTGATGAAACAATCCATATCATCCCATGTGCACCATGCACCTTCATGGCCATCAAAATAAAGTGGTGCCATTCATGAAATCATTTACACTTGTGGATTTTAACAATGGCACTAAGTTTTGTAATTGCACCTACTTATCGATTAATGACACTCAAAGCCACCATCTCTCGCGTCAGGTCAATAACCACCACATTGGCAACGAAAACATGGTCCTCTTGGGTGATGTAAAGATTGGCTCATAATGAAATTCTTGACATAAGGGCGTACCATCGTTTTTTCCATATAACATGCCCATTCTTTCAAATGAGGGCATACATGACATTTTAGATGGCATCATGTGTGGCTATTTGCTAACCTCCAAATGGGCAACGAACTAAATGTGTGCTAGATATGTTCGACCCATGCCCACATTCACATGTGAAAAAACTAAATGTCGAGAGTTAATTCAAATCAAAACAAAAATGCAATGTTGAGGTGAAAGTAAAGTGTGCAATGTGAAATAAACAAATAAATGACCTAACAACCAACCATAGCCCTGCCCCCTTGCCCAAACAAAAACAAATGCAAGCTCTAAATACTAAGGAAATGGAGTCATCTTCCAAGATAGACTTAAGGGATGTGTCATGGTGGAAATTCATTATAAATGTTTATAGACATGGGGTGTCAATAACCGCCAAACTTTCAAAAGAAAGGTGTATCTCCCTAGTTCCAAGAGGAAAGCCATCTCGCATTGCATGTAAATGTGACTGAAGTAGGTGTGGGCCCCCCCTAACCTAAGAAACAAACTTCTCCAAAACGGGTCTATTGAACATACGAAACCTATAAAACAAATATAGAACCACTAAAGTCTAACTCCCTAGGAAAGTAAATGGGGCACAATCCTCCATATAAAGAAGGCCTATACCACTAAAGGATATGGGTAATTGAGCCTAACACCTTGTTAAGGGGCCTTAAATTTCATGATCCTAAACCCATAGTGTCGTCACAATCTTGCATAACTCTCATGTCGAAACCTACCAAAAGATATAAGAAGGAAGAAAAATGAAATATTATCCATATGAGATAAGAAGGTCGACAAGCTACACATGAAAGCAAAATGCCCAAACCTGGGCGTCTTTTAGGATAAGAAGATCATCAATATACATCACGTTCTGAGATAACACTTCATTTTTAAAATGTGTGGCAGAGTACTGAAAACCCATTGGCACACCTAATATGCATAAGCCATTTATTACCAAAGTGTAGCCCTAAAGAATCTTTATGCATAGAAAGATCCCTAATGGATTTCAAAATTTACATTTTGACACCTTGACCCTAAGCCCAACTAATGTTAATTAGGTCAAAAGGTGGTCAAAGGCGCAGATAATCTCATTCATAGACCTTCAATTCTCTTGAAAAAAAAAATAAGGCGGTTTCTCATAATTCAAGAAATGTGGAGAACATGGTTGAAAAAAAAATGACAGTATAATTTCATTACAATTTTTTCAAGAACATGAGGGGGGAAGTTTAATCCTTTGAATTAAAGGTGTGAAACTAACCTCCTTATTTCACCCGATCTTGAAATCAAATCTAGAAAATTTGAAGCAAGTTATTTATAGGGATAAGTTTCTCTCAATGACATTTCATTTATCAACTCAATTTTCGTGAATGAGATAAAAGTAGAGTTAATTTATTCTTTTTTTCTATTTCATTAATAACCTTTGTGCAAATCCACCTTATTACACATAAATTACTTAAATAGGTGTTTGCTTGTTTGTTTTGTTTGAATATGATCACACCCTAACCCTCCCAAACCATAAGGCACCCAATTTGCTCAAGTGTACTACTTAAAAGCTCTTGACAAGCTATATCCATGTTTGTTGTTTCACAATTTGCAAACCAACAAAACAAAAGTTATTGAATTAAAAATAATTTTCATCTCTGAAAATTACTTAAAATATTTTTCACAAAGAAATTTGAAATTAAATTCACTTCAACTTGAATAGTATTAAGATGGGTGACCTTCAAAGGCTTAATATGCTTGGGCCAATGGCATAGGGCCCAATAATCCTTATTACAACACCAATATGTTTTACCAAACCGAAGACATAAATTTTTATTAGGTATACAACATTAAATTTTACCAACCCCTTGAATAAATTATAATTAGGTCTACAACTATATTTCTTACCAACCCACCACAAACTTTTGGGAATGCCCTCACCTTAGGGCCTAGGACTTGTCAATAGCCAAATTTGTAGTTTGTACTCACATTTTAGGAATGTCCCCCACCCATGGACTTTACCCATCATCATGCATGAGGTGAACATTATCATCAACTTAATTATATGTAAGTTAGGAGGTGGAGGGTGCCAAGTGTTCTTACACCTATTCCTTAAGAATAAGAGCAATCTTATACACATGCATAATTTCCTTTTCATTTTGTACACATAATACCTTCCTTATTTTCTATGAAGGATATTCGTAGACATAAGGTGTTTTCTAAATACACTATGAAATGTCTTGGAGTGCTCTCTTACTCAATTGTGGGAGGAATCAAAATTAGGTTCACTATGGTTTTCACCTTTGTAACCTATCCTAAAAGACAAGTCTTGTGAATAGATTAAAAGGAATGTATGTGTGTCGATCATATAAGTAAATACATGTAGATGTTTAGTGTTTAAGTGAGGGCTAGGGAGTTGTTAGTAGGTAGTAAAAACACAACCTTGAGCCAACATTGTGGCAAGCTAGAGAGCTCAAACCCAATGGAACATTATTTCTTGTCCACTCACCATCCATCCATCACGGTGCATCAATGGTTCTTGTTCACTCATGCCTATAACTTACTTTACATGTAAACACGGAGATATTTCATGAGTGAACAATCAACGAGATGTAACAAATCCATGGGTCTTGCTACATGGAAATTATTTTCTGAAAATAATTTGTGGGGAATTTTTTTTTCAATTTTACAATATATCTAAAAAATTTGACAAATTGAAATTGTGAGGAATTTTTACATGACATTAGTAAGACATCATGGTGATATAAATTGGTTGATAGAGAAAAATTAACATAATGGTGTGCTTTCTTACTATTGAATATATGTAATTTCCTTTTATTGAGTAAACGTGAAAATGAAAATAAACAAACAAATATATATATATATAAAATTTCATGATAAATTTTTTTTGAAAGACATAATGTGATAATTTGAATGAAAATATATGTAGGTTTATGATTAATATAATAAGCTTGCATTGATCCAAAATGAGATTGTTGTGCTTGTGCATTGGTCCATATATGATTTATTTGTGTATGATTAAAAATGACATTTTTTGAAAGAAACAGGTTTGAGATTGTATTCGTTCATAAAATTATGTAATGTTGTCAAACAAAGCGTTTTTGTTAACATGTGTTTATGTTAAAATCTTCAATTATTATGGTTGGTCAATTTGTATGATGGTGTATCTTTCGAAGTACATATTTGTAAATTTTTGGAGATTTGTGTAAAATAAATATGATAAAATATATTTTATAAATGACATTTTCAAAAAATTCTATTAATGAAATCTATGTTTTCAAAATTTTGTGAAATTGTTCAAAGCTCTAAATATTTACATTGTTTTGTCACATGACTTGTAACACATAACATTTTATTTTTTTTGACAAAATTTTGTCAAGAGAAAATTAAGGCCATCACCTTTTGCTTTGAAGATCAATGGATCTCAAACTAGTGGAACTTGGTAGAAATATATTATCATTATAATGTCAAGACCACTAATGAATTCATTATGGAATTGTTTTATCACGAGCAACCTATAATCACCAAAGATTAATATTTTATTGCTCACTAAAAACATTTCATTTATCACTACCAAACAAAGTTTATCATAAATTATTATGAAAATGTCATTTTTTAAAAGTAATTTATTGACTTGGGTTTAGTGAAATATTTATCACATGTGCATAATGTATTGTGGAGTTATTGATCTCAAATGATGTTTTGCCTATGTATGTTAATTTCATAATTTTAAGTTTCAAATGGATTGGTATTTATAATTTATGTTATGCAATATTGTAACATGTTTTGTATAATACATATTCATGTGAAAATCTTTCCTATGTTTGCACCTTGCTCCTCTTGTCAGGAAAATATGTAAAGGTCTTCTCAAATATTTATTTTTCTTGCACAAAATGTCATTGACAATACCTTTTTGTTCACAATTAAGCTTTTTCATGTGCGAAGAACTTTTTTTTGTATGGTATGCATTCATCTAATTTTTGAAAAAAACCTTGCATTAATTTTTTATGTATTTGATATTTCAAGTATTTTCTTTTGGGAAGCATACAATCATCATTTGGCAAATCACATTGTTCAACTTCTTCTTGTCCATCAAATTGTTTACAAGAAAAGAAATGAACATAGTAACTTAACCATGATGTAAGCCATTTGGGACAAACTATGGTCAATTCCATCAATTATCAATATCATTACTTTATGTATTAAATTTTTTTTAAAAATTGAACATTTAATCTTTCACACTCTATTGAACAATGATGTAAAAACACCTAAATAGATGCATTTGTCAAAACATTAGACCTTATAATATCAACTCATTTGTGGGCATCATATTATATGAAAGAAAATTAAAATGTCATGAAAGCTAGAGATTGGTGTGCTTAAAGACAATATAACTCAAACCCAAGCAACAATGTTTTAGGAAATCTTTGATTGCATGAACTATAAACCTTAATCACCATTGACTCGGGCTCACGTTTGCCATATATGTTTGTTCAAGAAATCATGTACAAATTTCGAAAAGAATGCATTATCATTATGTTTCCATCATCAAGCTAAACTTTGTGATGATCACAAAACAAGATGTCGCACTATTTATTTATTGTCATATGCATTGGATTAATTATAATATTTGTTGGAAATGCTAAAACTTAAAGAAATTATAAGAGAAACAAATACAAAAATTGGTGGAATTTGATGAGCTTCTTGCTTCAACCTAGTCTACAAGCATGGAGAAGTTACCCAATAATTGAGAACATTTATCTATCCTATTGGTGGAAATTATGTCTCCCCACTTTTGCAAAAAATAAATATGACAAATTTATTAAAAATTTCTTATTATGTTAAAGGTTTAAATTTCAAAAACTTACCCAAAACATTGATTATATTTATTGCCTAATTTTCTTTTAATTATCATGTTTACTACTAAAGTGGATATTTAAAAATAAAATAATTATTAGGCACCCAAGTGCCAAACTTGAAAAGGTATTACATTATTTGAATTTGATTTAGGTCACAACATTTTGAATAAAATGTTAATCCTCTTTAAATATTATCTTTGAAATTGATATGATTTCATGGGTTTCTTATTGCAATAGGCCCACAATTTTTCAAAATCTTTCAATGGGTGAAGATTGATGGTGAATTAAATGATTTCATGGAAAATTTGTAAGATTCTATAATATTATTTTCATATTGCTAGATTCAAAGAACAAATGAAAATATATCAACATTTTGACCGTACATGTCAATTTGATTATCTTTGGTATTGATGAGTGGAATAATTTACAATTGTAAGTGAAAGAATATACAAAATTTTAATAACAAATAAAAATGTGAATTAATTTAGGTTGCGACAATCACATTAGCAAGGTAGCTTGGGGAGGGGGATCAATTTATGATCTTATAACAATAATTCTTAGTAATCATAATCTTGTTACATGTGCACATGTAATTATAACACCTTTTAAATCAAAAGAAATTTCAAATTATGTGGCCCTAACATTAACCAAGAATCAACTTACTAAGCTTGTCAAGAGAAAATCCAAATACACATTTAAAAAATGGTTATTCTATATTTTCCAAGCTCCTTCGATTGGGAAATTCAATATTTTAATTATTGAATAAAAATATGCCCAATTTATAACAAACTCCAAATATTTTAGATCAAGAAGTGGATCCTTGGGTGTGGTTTGCAAATTTGTTCCTTTCATGAAAACCTAATCTTAAATTTAAACACAAACACACATTTATCTTAATGGCTTCGCATCAAAGGCTTACTAAGGTGCATGAACTTACCTTAGAACTTAGGGTTTGCCTTTTCTAGTAAGTTAAGTAGACTAATATTGTGTAATGTGGTTTGTAATTATGTGTTGATGAGTTTTTTGGTTGTTCAATGGGCGAGCAAAATGTCAAAATCATGATTGTGATGTTAATTACAATTTGGAAATGTTTATGAATTTGATTAATTCATGTGCATATGTATGTTTTTAGCATTTGGCTTCATTTGTAACAATAAAAAATTTCTAGTCTTGCATTCTTCATCAAGACTTAAACTAATCCATCTCGGTGGAGAGTTTGTGTCCTTTTTCATCTAGACAATTATATACATTTTTGCACAAACAAATTTTTTCGTGTTTACTTTGGAATTTATTTTTGTGTATGATTTGAGATGGCATTTTGTTATTTGTTTGAAGAATCTAATTTACATTCATAAGACAAAACAAGGTTGTGACACACAACCATGCTCATAAAATATTATTAGTAACAATCGTCAATTATGTAAAAATGGAAATTTTGAACTTGAAGCACATTCCTTAACTCTTCCCAAATGAAACAAGGGGCTAAGAGTTTGAGTAGGACCAAGCTAAATAAACATTCTTTGTCAACAACTTCCATTCAACTTAGCTACACAAAACAAACAAATACGACATTCAATGCAACTAGAGTCAAAATTGGATTATGGATTCATCATGAACTCAAATATAGAATTCTCCACAACCTACCACCATAGAGGCACCATAGTCAATATAATATATCTACATGTCTCAATGGGGAACTACATCAAAATGGGAAAATCCTTAAGACCTTCAAAATCCTTTCTTGAAATTGAAACACTTCGGTGGACTTCAATTTATGGGGTTCCCTAAAACTCAACCAAATGGAATACAAAACACAACTTTTTTGTTGCCCATGTCAAGAGATTTCAACCATTTTGCCAAAATCCCCAACTAGAAGACATTTTGCCACTCCAAATCACATTTTGAAAGTTGCAATACCGTTTTTGGAAATCTTTCAACAATTTCAAAAAGGGTATTGCAACCATGAAACAATTATGCAAGTGGAGAAACAAGCTCTTTCTAGATTGTGGTGCATTTTTTTTATAGCTTCCATATGAACCAAATATCACTCAATTTTAAAAAAAATCAATAATTCAAATTTCACTTTGAACAGTATGAATGATAGAGTCTTAATTCCCCAAAAGTGAAGATTCATTTCAGGTCTTAAGTGCACCTCCCCTTGATTCCCAAACACTTTTTTGGTCTTCACCATGTCTTGAACGTGAATTTGGCCCAATTCAACTTACAAAACACACTTGACAATCTCCTCTTTCTTAAGGATACGACCCATAAATTTGAAATATAGTGATAAAGAACCTCTTCAACTTCATGAAACAAGATAATTGAGAACAAACAAGGACAAAAGAAGAGCCAAGACAAGAATGTGAAGAATGTAAAGATTGATTGACCAGTGATGAATCAGTTATCTATGAGGGATCTAGCCAAGAAGATAAATCCAAAGCTTCTGCTGCCTTGAGGCTGTGAAGAGACTTCATGGACCATTGCTACTCACAAAGGGAAACACACATGAAGATAACACAATTCTTGAGTTTGGAAAAAGTTAGGCCTCATCGAGCACATGATGTATGACACTATCACCTAAGCCATTAAGCATGAGGGTGTCTCCATCTCAAACATCAGTCCATGGTTGCTGACAATTACAAGATATCAAGGAGGCAGATGAAATGCAGAAGGCAAGAGAGGAACCAAAGAGAGAAGAAAAGGTGTGCACATCTTGCGAGGTGAATCAAGCCAAATCAGGCCATGAGGACCAAATATGCATTGGGTGTAATAAACAGGCAAGAACTTGGTTGTTAAACTTTCTGCAAGGTGAATGACAACTTGGCCAAACCATCCTCTTTAAATTCACCAAAGATGCACTCTTGTGGTGTTAAATGCAAGAAAAGAATCCACCACATCAACAAAACCAACACCATCAAGAGCTAAGCAGAAGATCATACATTTGACCAGTGTTGTCTTGACCTGTGCGCTTCAGACCTTCAAACTGCCGCCTGCTGCCCAGAAATTCTGCACGTCTCATTGGTACATAGCCAAGCTCCTCAGTATCCTTGGAGGAGTAAATGCTTCGAAGGCGGTCTGCATGCTTTGAATCTGTATGAATAGCTACCTCAATCTCTTCGATGGACAAATAGGCCTGGAAAATTCATCTTCACAAGATGTAAGTACATTCAAACATAAGGCACAAGATATCAGAATAACATGCCACTCAGCTGAAACTCAAGAGGGTTTACAATTCTCTACCTCGTAAAATGTGAAAATGAGTTCAAGTATTTTCTCTCTTGAAAAGCCTTCTTCACTGAAAAATGTGCGTGACGATGGACCCAGTTCCACAAAACGATCAATTGGGAAAAGGATTGTCAAAAAAGCACCTCTGAACACAATCTCCTGTCTTTCCCTGCGCAGAATTACGTTCTGTCAGCCCATCAGAACTCACCTTACAAGAAAAGAAACAAACCCAGCAAGATTTGGTGAAGACATTAGACAAGGAAGATTTAGTTTCTCTCACTGCTTTCTTACCTTTTTCAGCCTTTGTTCCACAAGCTTATTTGGCATTCAACAGTGGGCATCACATATCCCACAGAACCAATAGGGCACATTTTGACCATACCTCTCACTTAGTGGTTGTGCATAAAACTCCTCTGAAATCCCACCCAAATGTTCATGATCTCGACTACAGCAGTCTTGATCATGACTGTGGTGGTGCTCATTGTCCTGCATTTCTTCTGTCACTGGCCCATTGTCAGGTCTTGCCCTGCTGTTGATGTAAACCTTGGCAGTCGAAGGTGAGTCTGTTATGACCCAACAAATGGACTCCAGGAGGCTTATAGGTGTGATCATTCGAGGAAGTGTCCGACATGGCTGCATTAGACAGTCCAAGTAGTGTTAAATGTGTTCCTATATAGTGACCCATAAACAGATACCAAACTGCAGAACTGGTCCTTTTCTGTACCTGCATGTGTATTCGTCTCCGACGCACACCTGCCTTTGCAAATGTAGCTTTTTCTTGGCGATCTTGTATACGAGCCTCTGCTGTTTGCTCATTGCCAGGTCTTAAATATGGGTGCATTTCGTTCTGCCACCATGCCAACACAAAGGTTACCACTGTCAGCATCCATCCTTCCATACAAACATACTCAGAATGACATGATTGCCTGCTGACCAAGCATGTCTGTAAATCAGATCAATTCTTTTACTAGACTCTTGTAAAGGGAGAATGTCAGCTGCCCACTCTTCCCCCAACAAATTGGAAGGCCTGGGATTTCACACTTGTATGGCCAGGTACTGGGTGACCCAATTCTAGCTAGGTTGGCTAGTGTAGGTAACACATAGCCAGAGCTAGTGGTGAGCTTTCAAATCACAACCACTTTGCAAGATGGGCAGTAACACATTGAGAGGATTTACATTTAGAGTAACAGGAGGGTGTCCAAAAGGAGTGAGAACAAATAACCCTGGGTCGTACATGAGAATGGTGACTTTTGCTTTTACCACTCAATACAAGATCAGCAACATTTCTTGCAAGGTCGGCTGAATACTGCACACAGCGTAAGGGACATCCTCCTTGTACTGACATTACCCACATCGGCTGCAACAAGCAACTTTTGTGTTAGCACAATCTCACAAGCAGTTTACAAGGCATGAAACTAACTCATGCTATGTTGCTTACATTCATCATAATGGTTTTCAAATTAGAGGTTCAACTTATGTATTGCACCTATAACATTGAAGAAAGTTCAATGATGCTAACATTCACACTACTGAGGACATATTTAAAGTCAAGTTAACCCCAATACAGACCATCCTTTGATCAGGAAATAACATTGTAATTGTAGTGAGAAACTCCACGAAATGTATCAGGCAACCAGAAAGACACTGTGTTAGTTTCAGCCAAAACAAACAAACATAACAAGAATGAGTGTGGTCATAACCTTGTGAGCACCATTGACAAAGTAGGAGACCATTATCACCTTTATCAAGACTGGCAGTGACTAGCTGACATTAACACCCACTAATTTAATCAACTTCTAATAGTGGATGTAGATAAGTATACAATAATCTGCTCTAACAGTTAGGACAAACAGTTACACAAAAATTTGCATCTGGCATTTCTGTCAAGTTTTTGGAATCAATGGAAAAACTCAGGAATGAAATGGGCTAGGAATCAAAAAGTGTGGCATCAATTGGCTTCCCAATACACATAGGCCAGACATTCACAATACATGAGTGCGAGACACAAAAGAGTACTCACAGAGACAAGATGGAGGTTGAGGCCAATGTACTTGGGCAGAGCTCTTGATTCACATACAACATGGGTGGCATTGTTCTTCTTTGACCAAATCTCCACACATGTGGCACCACATGACTCAGCAGCTTCCTGCACCTGCAGGGCAACCTCAACTTTGAAGGCAAAGGACCTGTCTAACAATGCCAAGAAATAGAAGAAGAAAGTACAGGAATGAAACATATGTATAGTAGCAGAATTTCACATAACTAAAAGTGCATGCACTGATCATCAGCATATGGCATGATGTTACCTTGTCCTGCACCTCACTTGGCAGATCAGGATCAACATAGAGTCTGGTGCCTGCCAGGTTATACATTGCAGGCACATGATTGGGTGTACTTAATGCGTTTTTCAGCAACCCAGTGCCCTTTGAAACAGAGTGCACATTAGGCTGGAGACACAGAGAGTTTCCCACTTCTCGGCTGGCTGGAAGGCAGGAGTTCTGCCAACTGCTTGTTGCAATTGTATCTGAGAAGATTTCAGCTGATGCAGACCCATTTGTATGACACTTTTGCACAATGTATAAGGTTTCATCCAAACGCTCTGCAACATCCACACCATGCCATGTTCTGCAGCCTTACTTTGTGAATTTGGCCCTAACTTTGTGCTCAAAAGCTGAGCTGAAGTCTCTAAATCCAAAAAGGCTTAGGAGAAAGGCAAGGAGAGATCAAGCATACCATAGTGCTTGGCTGAGTTCAGAAACCATGGCAGTGTGACAACAAGGAGACCTCTGTGTAATCCATGCCTCAGGGCGTACTCAAATTTCCGGCCACTGCAACTGTTCATGAAGTCAAGGCCTCTCAGGAAATTTTTCTGAGTTGGTTTAAGTACAACTCTCAAACAAATGAGGCCACTTTCTATTCCCACACCACAAAGCCATGAAAATTACAGACTACACAAATGAAAAAGGACGAGGATATTTGAACAACAAGATGAGTGCAGTTGACATGGAGATCTGGGCTGTACTGCCCCCCCATCCTCTCTGTCATGATCTGGACCTGTTTCCGTGCCTCTGCAACACCAAATTGAGGAGGGTCATTCAATGCAAATCAAGCTATGCGTCACGTACACCTCCTGGAAGCTGGGAAAATGTTGATTTCACTGCTATCAAACTTTGAAATGCTGCTGCTATCAGAAATCTAGGAGAACCCAAGCTCAGAGCTACATAACAGATGAAGGCAATACCAGCTCCATTTTTAGACTACTGGCATCTCACTTCAAGTCAAGACTGAATTTAAGACTATACAAACCCTCTCCACAATCAATGACACAAAACCTCTTCAGTGTCATTCAATGGCCGCTTCACAGACCTACTACTACCCTTGCCCTGAGATAGGACTCAACCAAAAGAACACAGGCTGTAAAATGTGAGAGAGAGCTAGAGCAAGTCCTTGGAGAATGTTGGAAGAGAAAAGACAGTTCCGAGGAAGCTCAGGAAGCTATAGTTTCCAAGTGAGATGGACATACATACCTCTTAAGACTTGCCGGGTCTACTACATTGGACGGTAAGAGCAAGAGAAAGGTGGAAAGAAAAAGGAGCAGCAAACGAGAGCGAAGAAAGTGTTGCTGCTGCACCGGCAGCAAGTGTAACAGCTGCAAATGAATGTGTTACCTTTAGAGAGGCCGGTGACGCAAATGACGAGCCCTGCGAAAGGTTTCTCAGCAAACTCGTCTGTCGAAAGCCGAGATAACGTCTGCAAGGCTGCCGTATGCTCCCTGCTTGGCAACCGCTCCCGTAAGGAAGGCGATGGGGACGGGGAAGGCGTAGTGGAACGCATTGCTATATAAATCTACTCGTACACACACACACACACACACACAATCTCTCTGCTTTCTGGACAAACGATCTGAAGCCTTTGCCCACTTCTTCTTTCAAGCAACAAATCGCTAGCTTACGAGGAATTCATTTTATACCACGCCGAAGAAGAAGAAGAAGAAGAAGAAATCCTCGCCGATAACACGGCCTCATGACCGTTTAATAATCTCCACCCCACCTTGCTTCTTCTTGATACGATCGTTCCATGTTCCTTACGGAAATACAATGCAGGTCCCTTGCTGTTGTTGTTGCTGCATACTGAGAGCTTGGATCCGCATAACTAGAGACAAAAAAGCCTAATCCTTTCCTCCTCTCTTTCCCTCCCTTCCTTCCCTTCCCTTTTCCTCCCGAAACAGCGAAAGAAATCCCTAAAATCTTCTAAACAACAAACAAACAATCCATCCGCAATCACTCGGTTTCTTCTTGTCTCTCCTTTGCATCATTCTTTGCTGTTCGAAATGGTAAATCTTCTGTTGTTCTCGATCGCCTCTGTCTCTCGCTCGCTCGCGCGCGCGCACGATCAATGTCCGTCCGGGCAAAGAAAGAAGGGATCCTTTCGTCTACGGGCATTCCACAAAACAAGCAGTCATGCGAGGCGTATGTACGAGTACAAATACGCGTACAAAAGTAGGTGTATGTACTATGTACCTAAGCAGCTTCCAAGTAAAAGCACCAACCGTAGAAAATACCGTATTTGGGCAAGTTGCTTATTAGTTGTCACATCAGGACCCCACTTCCTTCATACCTACCATCCAACCAACCAACCAACCAACCGAACCAAAAACCAAACCAAACTATAACTAGCTAAATACCCTAGTCACTTGGCCATACCAAAAAACCAAACCAAACTATAGCTTAGCTAAATACCCTAGTCACTTGGCCATACCAAAAAACCAAACCAAACTATAACTAGCTAAATACCCTAGTCACTTGGCCATACCAAAAAACCAAACCAAACTATAACTAGCTAAATACCCTA
>Ga0116229_10000961_pt1 | contig 43029 bp, 25 predicted proteins | sample S1TSphgellanicum_3_FD_87313 | JGI IMG/M metagenome (GOLD analysis project Ga0116229, IMG submission 87313) | Host-associated microbial communities from peat moss isolated from Minnesota, USA - S1T2_Fc - Sphagnum magellanicum MG | ecosystem: Host-associated > Plants > Peat moss > Unclassified...
AAAGGCTTGGCCTAGGTTACATAGATCACAAGCATTAGAATTTAACTACCCCCCCCCCCCCCCCCCCCCCCTTCACACCCAAAAACAAACCCACTACCCCACCAATTTTTTTTTATACAAAAAAACAAAATCTTTTTATAAAAAATTTTTTTACAATATGGTGGACTTTTGTTTTTCAAAAAAAAATGGGGGGGTATGGGTTAGTTTTTGGTTCCTAAGGGGGAAGGGGGGGGGGGGGGGTAGTTAAATTCTAATGCTTGTGATCTATGTAACCTAGGCCAAGCCTTTCAAAGCCTAACTTAGTTTAGTTAAGTTCCATTTGAATGAAAGTATTGAATGACATTATATGCACTTTGAGTTGAATTGAATTTCAATTCAATTTAACAATTTGATTTGAATTGAATTGAATTTGAATTCACTAAAAAAGAAATGAGATATACAATGATGGAGAAGGTAGCAAAAAATACTCATGAATATGGTGTTGGGAGAAAAAAACTTTAAAAAGATTCAAATTTGAAAAACATATATCCATGCTTCTATATTTGGGAATGGGTTAAATAGATTCTAAGTTGAATTTAGTAGGATGAAATATTATGGGACCTTATAGTTGGGTGGTTGTAAGCTAAGGTGATTCATTTTTTAGGGATACATCACTCCCTAAAATTCCATTAGGTATTATTAAAATGACAATTTACTATGATATCATTGGTTAAATAGGGAATTACATGGTGATGAATGAAATAAAAATGTCCATATGAAACAAAACCTATTTAGAAAACCTTTTAACATAAAAAATTGAAATTCACCAAAAAATGATTATGATATGGACTTATGAAAATATGACCCATTTCAAGCCATTCAAAAGTCCATATCTTTTTTTTGGTTAAAGTGTTTCTAGCAAATGTTTTGCATTTATGTTTATGTTGCTTTAATATATCATCTATTGAATTTTTATAAAATATCCAAAATAAAAACCATACATAAAAATGCATGTATAGAGAGGCATAAATAGAAACCAATCCATATTTTTCAACTTTAAAAAGACTTCCATTATTATATATTTAGTGCATATATGTTATAATTTTTTTATATTTATTCAATTTGAAATTTTTAATCTAATCAACAATCTTTCACATGTTGCAACTTGTTGTCATCATTTTAAAAATCACAAATTGGCCCATTTTTTCATTCCTTTCCCCCATTTTAACACCTTTTATGATGATGTTTTTTTCTAGGTGACCAATTCATTTTGGGACAAATTACTAAAAAAAAGACAATCATTGGTATATCTCTAGCCACATGGTGGTTGAACACCTTAACAATCTACTACTTAGATTTAACCTTGTTTGTTTTTGTCTCTTTGGAAAAGGACCAAGTTAATTAAGAAAGTAATATGTTAATCCTAGATAAAAATTTCAAGATTTAAGGTAAAAATACGTTTAAAGGAGCCAATGGGATTACTTTACAAGAGGATTATGAATCCTTTTTAAGTCCTTTTCATTTTTTCATATGAAAGATTTTTTGAAAGATTTTTTTTGCAACTTGTTATTTAAAAAAAAAAAAAGTTGCCCCAATGTACTACGTGCTTTATATTAGTCATTGTTGAACAAGTATGAATTTCTCAAAGTGTGCATATTTTGCTAGATTTTGCGTTTCACCTTGAAAATTTAGCATAATTTGAATTATTGAAAAAATGTTAATTACTTTAGGATTTTGTTTCTTATATCATAAATTATTACTTTGTTTATATGTCAATCATATTACACCCCATTTACATGTGGTAAAAGACTTTTGAAACATGAAACATACTTTGAATTTCTAAGAATTCAAACCTCATAACTTTTAAATTGTGAGTGTTTTTTTGAGTTTGGTTAATAGGATGAAAGCACAATCAATTAGACACAAAAAGTAATCTTTGAAGTTGTAGTCATATTTTTACATATAAATGCAAGAAAATAGAGTTAAAACTAGTATTGTGTGTGTATGTGTCAATAACCATGTATATGTGTGTAAATCCCGTGTAATTGTAAATCATTTACACTTACACTTACATTATTTACACTTACACAAAATCAATTTAAATATTTGTCAAATACACTTACCTGGCCATGTGTAAATGTTTTGGGGCGTGTAAGTAAGTATATATACTAAGGTTATTTGTAACTTGTCACCTTGTTTTTGGGCCTCCTTTCAACCTCAAACCCCTCTTTCAATGTGTCCATAAAGTGAGGAAATTTTATAAAATTTGGGTATGAAATGGTGAAACTCAACATTTAATGTATAAGGTTCTAAAGTAATTATAATAGATGTATAGGTAGGGACAATGAAAAAATATGTAGTAGTAATGGAGGCACTTAGGAAAAATGAAAGACAAGGTGAAACTCAGTTTATCATAAAAATTGATGGGTTTTTTAATTTTCCCCTCTCCTCTTGAATCCCAATGAATTGTTTTTACATGTATTTTTTGAATCTCACCTTGTTTATGACCAAACTCACTATTTTGATGTTATATATCTTTATTTTATAAATAAATTTATTATATCTTTATTATACACCTTTAATGACCATACTTTCTTGCAAATCCATATTAATTAATTGTTGTTGCATGTTTTGACGGGGTTTTTTTTTGCAGTGGGCCATTGATTGGCATATCACCAAAAACATTATGAAAACCCCCCTATCCCTTTAAAAAAATTACATTGTTTTACACTTACATTGTTTTACACCACCATATAAAATCATATAAATTTATTTGTTTTACATTTAGATTTTTTTACATAATTGGGTAAAACCATATAAATGTATTGCTTTTTACATGGCTTAAAATAAATTTACACGTTTTGTGTATACATTTACACTTACATTTACATGAATGCAAATGGATATTAGACACTTACATTTACATGAAATGTAAATAGATTTCATTATGGGATCGACACTTACAAAGAGTGTAAATCCCAAACCATTTGCACGCACAACATTTGTCAAAACCTTTTAATCATTGCCAAACCATTGTGTCATTAAATATTGCATTTATGATATGTTGTATACAAAATTTGAAAAACTTTAATATAGTAAAAATAGGTTAATTTTTTTTTCTGAAACTAATTAATGAAATTGTGTTCAAAATACATTAAAAGATTAAAATATAAATTACTTTTACATTGTAAGTTGAAAGTGCATAAATAAAATTTAGAATGTCATTAACCAAGAAATAGAAAAATTCAAATTTCCATCTATTAGAAGCTTACTTACTTTGTTTGTTCAGACAACATGCAAAGTAAAAAAATTCTACTTGTACAGTCGTGAGAAATCTACATTATTTTATTTTAAGCATGTGATTCTTCAACATCATTGGAATAAATTAAAAAAATGTTAATATTGATCATTGAAATATATAATTTTTTAAAGTTTAACATGTTAAGACTTAGTTTATTGGTATTTTATATATTTTTGGACAAGGTTCATGCTCAGAGGTTTTTCCATTTCAATTAGTTAGGTCTTGATATATGGTAGCACCATGTTAATTGAATTTTCTTTGAAATAATTTTATGCGTTCAAATTTTCCAAGGCTAGATTTTCCAAAGCATTACCCATTGTGCTTTGAGAATTTAAGGTTCAAATTATTTGTTAATCCATAACAAGATCATAAAAATGATCATAGATTTTTCATAACTTCTTCCTTTGGGGAATGTTAACGTGTGAGCAAAATAATTTTCGTACAAACGATTGAAAGTATCCCCCAAAAAGGAAATAAAATCAATCATTTAGTTTTGGATAATGTGTGCACAACAAGATAGTTTGTACAATATATGTGACTATCAACTCCATGATTGTGGTGAGGCTTTTGCTTCTAACAAAGATTAAATGATACAAGAATTGCCACAAGATGTTTTATATAGTTTGAGAGAGATTACAATCCATCCACAATTTCCTCAAAACAAAAAATGTTGACAAAGTACACATCCCATGTTTTATTGTACAAAAGATACACACACACATTAAAACTATTCATGGAGTATAAGATTTCTAGTCCAAAGTCCAAGCTGATCTTATACACCAAAAGGGTTCATAGGAATTGATGCTAGTCCCCCATTTTAAGGTTCCCCTAGAATGGGGTATGATCTACTCCAACAACATTTTGCTTGCACCTTGTACTTGGTGTGCCATGGGTTGGTTGCCACCCATAAGCTAGCAACTCGATTGGGTGTGAATTGGTTCACCAAACAATACTTAATACACTTGGGTGCAAATTAGTTTTCACCAAATGAAGCTCCAAAGTACTTGTGTGCAAGCTAAGACTCGCCATACAATGTGTTGAAAATATGGCTCATTATTGAAGGCCATTATATCCATGGATGTCCCTTATAAATGGGATATCCTTTCTAGCACCTGTGATTTCATGGATGAACTTCTAGTCCATGTAAGTTCAACTTTTTAAATCATGGAATTCTGTCTATAAAATTTTATCAATCAAACTTCATCCATTACGCCCTTGAAAATTCACAAATGATATTTTATGGATGTTCGTCCATGGAATTTGGATGACTTTTATTGCACAAAATAAGATTGTGAATGAATTACATTTCATGGATGACCTGAAATTATTGGTCATATTTCTTTGGATAAAATTTCTTTTATCTTAAGGTTTCACAAATTTTCACAAATGGACTTCTGTCCCATAATCCATCCTCATTTATAAAAATGAATACAAAGAAAAGAATTAAATTTGAACTTGAAACCTTTCAATTTGCTCTCAATCAAAAATTAATGTTTAAAAAATTAATTTAGGTGGTAGCTTGAATTTTGAAAGGGCTCCTCTCGAGCTTCAAAGAGCCATCAAGTCAGAGAGAGAGAGAGAGAGAGAGAGAGAAGGAAGGAGGGGAGAAGCCCTGGGCAGCCTGTGGGAAAAGAAAAAATCAAGGGCAATCTGATTTTCTGGGGCAGAAGTTTTGGCAGAAGTCAGGCATTGGACAGCCCAGAAAATAAAAAAATTGTGGGCAGCTTGAAGCTTGTTCAAGTTGTCCACAAGGTGAAGTGGACTTAACAATTCGGCTAAATAGACAATTTGGCTAAATAGCCAAATAGTGATGTGGAGTTGAAGACTTGGGAATGTGGACATGCCAAATTGGTCCAAGTGAAGTTGCCAAAGAGGTAAAAATCAACTTGACAAAATAGCCAAATAGCAATGTGGACTTGATAATTTGGCAAAATTGCTTCGAAAAACTAGAGAAGTGAACTTGGCAAAATAGCCGTGCAAACTGCACTCCATACCCGTGTTGTGCGGTTATTTGATTATTTAAAAAATAACCGATGGTTCTGGTTCTTTTAAAAAACTCAGAATTAAAGAACCACGAGTGCCCGTTTTTTTAGAAACAAAACCCCCCAGAATCAGAGAACCGCCGGTTATGAGTATTTCAAGAGACATCAAAAGAACCAGCAAAAGAGTCAGTGGTTGGTTAGGAAGGCGAGTTTTTGAAAATTTCAATTTTTTTTTGAGAACCAAGGTAAGGATATTGTGTATTAAGGCATTAATTAATTAATTACTTTTTGGAATTGCCAAAAAGTTCTGAAAAAATGTGCCTGGCATGCCAAAAATATGAAACGAGCTCTCAAGCACAATAGCTTCATTATTTAACATAATGCCAAAATTCCAAAAATATTATTATTCTTACTACCGAACATAACTGATAAAAATAAACTAAAATAAAATAAAATAAAATAAATTAAATGACGCACCCTTTCCTAATAGTAGCCTAGGTACTAGGTACTAGGTACATGAATTAAATAATCACAAAAGACATGCTTTGATTGACTATGGAGCTTGCAAAAAGGCCCATGGCTCCATGTGAATTAGGGGTATATCCAAAAGGTTCAATTCTCTTTATGTGGGAGGGGGCCCCCCCCCCCCCCAACCCTTCCAAAAATAAATCAACAATAGGTAGGTAAAGGGACAAATATGGGAAGGCCAAGTTTGCTTGTTATTATTGACTTTGTAGTATTATTTATTTATTTATTTATTTACTTGTAGTATGGTTTGGACACCCAAACCATTGGGTCCTATAGTTGAGGAAACTCATTAATTTTTAATGGTTTTGAGTGCACAAAATGATTGGAACCCTATCTCTCCTTCCCATTTTTTTTTGGGTTACCCAACAAAATTATTTTATGGATGCTAACCCAAATATTGGCAAAATTTATTTATAAAAAATTAAAAAAAAAAAAAAAACCCATTCCTTCCATGTAAAAACTTTTTAGGTTTTTGCAATTAATTTTTATTTTTTACTTGGAACAAAATCCATTTTTTCCCGGAATTCCAAAAGAAAATGTGCATACTACTTGATTTACTACACCTCAATCAATAATCAACCTTAATTTTTTAATTTTGGAGGCAAAATACTTGAATTCTCTAGAATGTTTTCATAAAAATGTGGATTTAAAAATCATTGCTCATTGCACTCATTTCTTCTTCAATGGATAGATGGATGGATGGATGGCTGGATGGTATGGATAGAATGGATGGCGGAGGTATGGACGCTATGGATGGTATGGTATGGATTGAATGGATGGGGGAAGGTATGGACATTATGGATGGTATGGTATGGAGAGATGAAATGGATGGATGAATATGGAAGGATAGTATGGATAGATGAAATGGATGGATGAATATGGAAGGATAGTATGGATAGATGAAATGGATGGATGAATATGGAAGGATAGTATGGATAGATGAAAATGGATGGATGAATATGGAAGGATAGTATGGATAGGTGAAAATGGATGGATGATATAGATGCACGAATATGGATTGCTAGTAATGGATGGAATTGATGTTCTAGATGGATTAGTATGGATGGATGGTATGAATGGATGGTATGGATGGATGAATATTGATTGATGGCAATGGATGCTTTGGAAGATGGTAGGTATTATTGTCCCTCCAAAGAAACAAAACACACCCAAAAACAAAAAGAAAAAAACACACTAACTATGTACCAAGTTTTATTATGTTGGTTTTTAGTTTTAAGGTTTTTACCTAGTGAGGTTAAAGTGCACAGTTTCGTCATGCATATTGCCGCCGCCCTCTCTCTCTTCTGTCCGTGTGTCCGTCTCTCTCTTTCTCTCTCAAATTGTGCTTGAGCTTTTGTATTTTAAATGTCAGAATCCAAGAATCCCATGGGTTTGATCAGTTCATCACGCAACCCTTTGCAGCCACGTCTTGATTTTGCAGAGCTAAAGCCTTTTGGTTGCAGCAACAACGGAGCTTCTGCCAGATTTCTCTTTTCCAAAATCTCCCCAAAAGTTCCCCTCTCTCTCTCCCTTGTGGCTGGAAGAACCCCCCCAAAAAACAAATAAATGAATAAACAACAACCCATCTCATGACTTTCTTCAGTGACAAGATGCAGTAGTGTGTAGTAGTACCTTATTGCAAAAAGAGCATTTGTTTTTAGTTTAGTTTTTCTTTCTTGTTCTGTGATGTCTTCCTTACATGGGGAAGTATGTTGCGATGACACACACCAAGTCTGAGCTTGCTGGATGTGATGTTGTCAGTATAAGCATATGTGTTTGAAGATGATGGGTTGCATTTGTTTTGTTTGAATCTCAAGTGGTTGTTGCTCAAAAGCTGGGATTTTCTTTTCTTTCTTTCTTGTTGTCGAAAGTGATTGGTTTTGTGGGTGCTTCTGGAGTTTGGAGTTGGTGGGTACCCTATTTTGGTTTTCTGGCCTTTCTCACAAGATGAGATTCTTGGAGTTTTTGTATTGGTTTGGAATTTTGGGGAGTGTGTTGCTTTTGGGAGATGGTGGTGGTGGTGTTGATGGGTTCAAGCTTTTGTTCAAACCCCAAGACTTGTTACCAGTTTTGCCACACTCTGTGGCATGGCCAGTGCTCAATAGCTTGAACAACGCAGTGGATTTGCTGCCTAAGTTTGTGGGAGCGGTGGCTTCAGAGAAAGACAACATCACTTGGAAGGGTACTTGCTTCTTCGAGAATGAAGCTTACATCGAGTACACTGAGCCCAAAGAAGAAGGCAAACACGGTGGTGCGATTCTCCATATCAAGGTGCCCCAAAAAAAAAAAAGAAAAAAACAACTAACCGGAATTTCTACCCTCTTTTTCTCTTAGTTTCTATTTTGTACTTTCCAATTTCTCTTCTGCAAAATTTCTGCAAAACCATTTTCTCTTTTTGTTGCTGCTGGATGGCATACCTATTGAGAACTAAGTGTTCCTTCTCTTTTCGAGTTTACCAAACAGGAGAGAATATTTTCTGTTGAAGATTTTCTTGCAAAACAGATTTTTTCTTTGCAACTGTAAGACTAGGTTTTTGTTTGATCTGGTGGAGAAAACCCATGGTTTACTGGCAAATCTTGCAATTGTGGGAATAGGTTTTGTACCTGATGGAGGAACTGTATTGAACCAATCACCCCTTCTCTGTGGAAATTAGTCCAAAACTTTGATCTGATCCCCAAATCCACAAGCATACAGATGATATTCATAGACCTAGCAATCAGAAAGATTGGGTGTGGTTTTTTAGAAAAAAAAGCCACACCCACACTTTTGTTTTGCAGTAATTGCAGTATGAAATTCAATGGATTTGAGGAGTTCTAGCCTTAAAATTGCAATTTAACTTCTTACATGTGGCCTGGTTTTCAAGTATATATATGGTTTGTCAAACTCTGTTTGGTCGGTCATTGGGATTCTTGATTGAGTGACCCAAAAAAGATGGGTTTCTGCTTTGGCAAACTTTTACTTGTGAAATTCAGGCGTCTGCTGCTACTGTTGCAGTAATATTTAGCAAGGTTTTTGCTACAGTGTAGTGGGGTGCTGCTGGCAGACAAGCAACGCACATAGCTGGACATGCTTGGATCTGTATGTGTTTGCCACCCCATATAGGGTTACATGGGACTACTACTTTTTGGCACGCAATCATACGCTCAAGATCGATGAGTGGCAGGAAGGAGAACTTGACTATGTAAGAAGCAGCACTCTTATCGCTCTATGTCACAGATTTTGCTGCCTTTCAGTCTTCAACTCCTTGGTAGTGTAGTTCAAACTCTCCTTTGCAAGAATTCAAAAGCTAGGTCAAGAATCACTCATGCAGATGTTTTGATGAGGAGTGGTAAGTTGAAGGAATTCTCTATCTATCAGGAAACATATTGTGTCTGAGAGTGGAGAATGGGTGCCAGCTGTGGCCCATCATCTTCTGAACAACTTTAGCTTTTGCTGTTTTTATGAGACTTTGCAGGTGAAAACTAAGGGATTCTCAGTGTTCTTGATGCCTGCTGGTATGCTTGGTACCTTGGTGGCTTTGTGGGATGCGCTTCCTATCTTTTCGAATTCAGGCTGGGGGGAGAGTGCTAATATTGCATTTCTTGAGTCACACATGGGTGCCAATATCACTAAGCGCCCACAACCATGGGTTACCAATATCAGTACTGCAGATGTCCATTCTGGTGACTTTCTGGCACTCTCCAAGGTCAGAGGTCGCTGGGGTGGGTTTGAGACTCTTGAGAAATGGGTGACGGGTGCATATGCTGGTCATACAGCAGTCTGCCTGCGTGACCCAGACAACAATCTCTGGGTTGGAGAATCTGGCCATGAAAATGAAGAGGTAGGTACTTTGTTTTGTTTTTGTGTGTTACTGGTATGCAGATGTTGTTCATTCACCCTTCATAAACTCATCTGAGGTTTGCTTGGTGAGGTAGGATTCACCCAACTGCAGGAAAAAGCAGTTTGTTTGATTCTGTAGATGAGTCATGGCACTGATGGATGACATAGCTTGCAATGAATGATGTCCTTTACAGGGGAAATTATTGCTGATGCACATGTGCAATCTTTTGGCAACAGGGAGAGGAGGTGATTGTGGTTATACCGTGGGAGGAGTGGTGGGAGCTGCAGCTCAAAGATGTGGCAGCACCACATGTTGCTCTGCTCCCTATGCACCCTGATTTGCGGGCAAGATTTAATGAGACAGCTGCCTGGGAGTATGCACAGCGTATGAATGGGCTACCTTATGGCTACCATAACATGATATTCAGCTGGATAGACACCCGTCGTGATAACTATCCTCCCCCACTTGACTCCAATCTGGTTAGTGTGTAATACTCAATGCGGAGTGCCTGCATGCTCCCTCTTTTTTTTTTCTCTTTCTAAAATATTTCGCCAGTGCTATTTGTACTCTAGAAGAAACACATAGCAGAACTGTTTTTGGAGTGTCTTTTTGGTTGCAAACTGAAATTTGTCAGAGAAATGGATATAACAGGTTGCATCAGTCATAACAATGTGGACACGTCTCCAACCATCTTATGCATCCAACATGTGGAACGAAGCTTTGAACAAACGCCTTGACACTGAGGTAAATCCAGTGGAAGCTTTGTGATACAGACCATAACAGCTTAATAAATCTGGGTGCTTGCAGTTTGTCGACTTTCTTTGCTGTGTTTCTTTCGAATATGGACGGACATCTCTCAGATATACATTATTCACCTGTGATTTTTGTGATGTAATTGTCCACCAGGGTTTGGACTTGCCGAGCATTATAGTCGAGAGTGAAAAGCGTGGGATTTCTTTTGCGGAATTGCTGGCAATTCCAGAGCAAGATCATTGGGAATATAGTGATGGATTCTCCACAACATGTGTGGCTTTCATACTGCAGACTTACAAAGCAGCTGGCCTTTTTGGTCCTCTTTCAACTTCCATTCAGGTTACTGAGTTCACTGTAAGGCATCTCTCCACATGCTCTTTTCTTCATCTTTCTTTTTGCCTTCATGGGGTTGGGAGCAAATTGGGTTTCCCAACCAGTAGTATTGCCCTCCTTTTTGTGAAAGAAACACTATGCTTTGGAATTTAGGGATCTAAGTGATGCAGCAGCACTTCATATGATTCTTCTTGCCTGGCAGATACGAGATGCATACATGTTGAAGCTTTGGGAGGATGATATTTCAAGGCTACCTGCCTGGTGCAATGGGAACAGCACATCTCCTCAGCCCTACTGCCAGATCTTGGGTCAATACAATATGGAGCTCCCAGGATACAACACAATCATACCCTATCCACACATGAATGAAAGATGCGCTAGCCTTCCACCAGTGTACAAGAGACCCAGCAAATGCTAAAACATAAAAGGAGCTGAGTGATCACTTCTGGTCACTTCACAGCTGCAAAACATGATTGGGTGACCTGCTAAGAGTATGCTCATGATGCAGACATCACTGTACAAAATTCTGGGTGGGATGTGGACCATTGGCATTGTTGGGCCATAGCTGTTTTGAATACTGGGTGTTTACCGATGATGCCATTGTGGACAGAATTAGAACATGAAGTTGGGAGACATTGTGGGCCCTCTCTTCTTGACTATCATGATAGCTTCTTACAGTGCTATTTCATTGCGCTCAGTGATTTGCTGAACTACACATTTTGATACTCAGTGAGTTGCTGAACTGCACACTGTAATATTCAGTGATTTGCTGAACAGCACATTGTGATACTCGGTGCAAATTGCACCTTTGTAGGGATGGGTAAGCTCCACAGGTGTCTGTCTCTGATGGATTCCACCTTTGAAAGCCAGCCAATATTGTGTAAGCCCACACTATTCATAATTTATAAGAAGTCTATCCATTTGAGTTTCAGAATACAGTTTGTCTAATGTGAGCCAGAACCTGTGTTGATACTGCAAGGTTAAATTTTGTACACCCCTGAGCACCTGTGTGAGAACTTTTGTTTTTCAGCTAACCATCAAAGGAGATGTAGCAATCTGTCCATGACTGACTGAAGTGTCACAAGGTTGTAGCATTCTCATCTCATGGGTGGTCTGCTTCTATGTCAGGAGAATTGTGACAAGGTTTGCAGCATTCTCATCTCATGGGTGGTCTGCTTTTATGTCAGGGAAATGGTCACAAGGTTGCAGCATTCTCATCTCATGGGTGGTTTGCTTTTATGTCAGGAGAATGTCAGAGCACTAAATGCCAGTGCTTCATTTTCTACTCTCTTGAACTCTGTTATATGGACTCCTAAAAACAAAGAATGGGAGCTTTCATCCAAAACCATACAAAGGAGAGTAGAAAGGAGGTGTGACTTCAATGCAGAACAGATTCACAGGGTTGCTTCAGGACTATCAAGTCCCCAATAGCTTGCATCTTCTCAGCATCTCTTCTCACATTAGGTACCATGCATAAAATATAAACCCCAAGGTACAAAACCCCCTGCTGTGACTCATCAACCAGCAACAACAGTAAGCACAAATTCCAATTCTCTCATATGCTGATGAATCACCAACCAATATTTGCAGCTATCAAATCACACATGATCCCACCTTCCAGTTGATGTAGTTGCAAGATCTGAAATAAAAAAACCAGTGAAGAAGATGGCACCAAGCTACCATCATAGGAAGAAGTGTTGAGAGTTCTTGAAGTTTCAGGCATAACACTTCCTGGATTTATGTACAGTGTCTTGAAAGTTTTGTGAGGTGCTTGTGTGATGTTGTGCACAGTTTACAGTTAGTTTGTTAGGAATTGCACTGCAAGGCCAAGTAGAAGAAGGAGAGGACGAAGCAAAAGAGTAGACAACGCCAGCTACAACTTCCAGTTGCTGTTGAGCATTTTGCAGCTTTCACTGGTACTAGGCCTTGATCCTCTCAGACTTGGACTTCTTCATCTCTTCCCTTCCCCTCTGAAATATATCTGCATCCATCTCTGCTTTTCACAAGTTACCCATTGTTGTAATTGTCTCTTGCACTTGCTTCAGTTCTTCTGCACATTCTTGTTCTCTTTGGAAATGATCCACGTTTTTCTCTCTCTGTGAGATCTTGCTTTGCTTCTTGGACGAGCAGCAAGAATAGCCTTGTCTCCTTCTTCTTCTTCTTCCTCAGAAATAAGGCTTCGTCTCTCAGACTGTGGGTGTACATACAGACAGCTCCATGAGATGCTGCATCCTGACTTCTTGTAAGTTCCTCCTGACTCTGTATTAAGTCTTCATGATCTGAGCACGAATCCAAGAATATACATCATAGAGATCATGTGCATAGAAGATCTAGCATGCAGCTTTTGGAGGAGAAACTGATTTGAGATAGAACTGTGAGAGACACATGACATGATCAATCCTACTTCAGGCTGAGGACAATGTTCTTCTGTGCATGAACCATTGTGTTTGGAAGTTTGTTTGATACAATCTCTGGCTCTCAAGAGCATGATTTGTGCAGCTTCTTGTTCAATGAGCTCAAGGAGGAATGAAGGCATGATATGATGATCCAGGTTGATAATAGGGTTTTCATGACTGTCAGATTATTTTTATTTTTATTTTTTTTTCTCTTGGGGGATTGTTGAATCTTTGAAAATCTCCAGGGTCCAAGACCCTCTGGACCAACTGTCAGTGATGAGTGTGCATATTATGTGCACTGGTTTTCAGATTGTTTCTTTGAAAAACTCTGGAAAACCTGAGCAATCTGCACGTGACAGTGATGATGAGTGCATATGGTATTGTTTTCAGATTGTTTCTTTGAAAAGCTGTGGAGGACTCTGAGCTGCACCCGACAGTGAAGAGCATTATTTCCATGTGATTCTCTGCTTTCAAATTGCTTTTTAGTAGCTCCAAGTTTTTGAAGAATTTCCATACCATTGGAGCCTTTTTCAGATACCATACCATACCCTAGACCATACTGTTTTCCATACCATTCTCCAATTGTTTTGAAACCTTGGGGTCCCTCCACGATCTTTTGTAAATGATCAGGTAATGGGTGTTGTATGCATCTTGCTGCAGCAGGGACCCACCTGATGTCATCAAGACTGTAAAGGATGCTGCTTCTGCAACCAACTTGTGATCAATCATGAGGTGGGTATGCATGGCTTCTTCGTACTTCCTTTTCACCTTGGAAGATTAGTAAAATCAATGAACAGTTTTCTGTTCCAATCGATTTGCGCATCAATTGCAGACAGAGAGATACTGTCTGATGATAATCAAGATTTTTGTAGCTGCAGGCACAGCAAATTTGAGGAATGTTCAACATGTTTTGCTCAATTTTTTGGAGTGAGTAAAAAGATAAGATCCTTCTTTGACTGATTTGCAGATCCAGGACTCATTTCCATGGTTTTGAGGAGTACATGATCAGCCAGGCTGAGCTGCTGTAAATTTTATGGAAAGCTCATTATACTTCCTGTTTTTGTTTATTTCTGAAGTTGGCTGAGTTCTGATACTACTCCTGGAGGTACTTAGGCACACCTCAAAACTCAGACTTGAATGCTAATTTTCCCCCTTGAAATTCTGGGTCAGGAGCTTAATCCCAGTATGGAATTATGGTATGATCCTGAGCTTAATCAAATTGGTATGATCCCAAGCCTGAATTTGAAAACAAAGTTGGTGTGATCGCAAAACTCATGGGTGAGATTTGGAACTATTGAGCTTGGGATTATTCCGATGTTATTTTCAAATTCAAGGACTCAGGTAATGTCCATGATTCTCAAAGTAGGAAACTTTGATGAGCTTTTGACAGGATTCAATGTTCAATGCTTCTTCTTCTAGGGCAATTAATTGTGGCAAGTGGGCAATCAAATAGTTTGAAATCTGTTGCCAAAATTGCCAAGGGTTTGCTACCTGGTACATAATTCTGAGAAAGAGTTTTGCCTGTGGGCCTAGTCATGGCCTGCAGTCATCACATTTGACCTAAATGGTTGTGTTCAAGCTTTTATAAGGTTTAGCAGGTTGGTTTGCAGATTTCAATCCAGATCATCCAGAGTACTCAGAAAACCACATAATTATACTGCTGGAGCTATATATATTTATCTTCTAATGCTGCCTGGAATCACTAATTGCTCCTCTCACATAAGCTACTGATGTTCAAATCTGGTGGGGTTGAGAGTCAGGGTGCAGGCACCAGTCATCGCACAGCAGAAAGTTGGGAACAACTTGTTTCACCCTGGAGGAGCCTGCAACATCCACTCCCCAAACTCATGATCAGAGGAGAGAATTCCATCACATTGTGAATCGGATATACTTATTCAACATTGATTCAACAACAAACAGCAAATTAGCTGTGGATCAGCCTGGAAACTTAAAGACCTAATCTGATTATGCAGCCTCCATCATTCCCATCAAAGGAGAAGTGCCTCAAGCATGGACATTTAAGGTACACCACATAAGTTATACATTGTTTCATAAAATCAAGGTCAATGTAGGTTAGCCTCTTGTTAGGGTCGCTTTCCATTAGCTTTGCTGTTGTCGCATGTGCACATAAGATACGTTGATGACAGCAAGGTAATGGAAGTCAGGTGCCATGCTGCATTAACAATCACTTTCCATTGGAGAGCTGAAACTGTTTTGGAAATCTATAATTAACTAATGCTGTGAATGTTTGGACGAAAGAAACAAGTGGCAACATTGTAGGGAACATTAAAAGGAAAATATGTTCTCATAAGAAGGATGACAATTGTCATCCTCCAATGATTCACAAGTTGACTAAAGAGTTCTCACAACTCACAACTCTGCATGGACTTGTTTTGTTGTGAGGTCATTGTGATAACAGCTAGAGGGAAAAACATGTAATGGAAGTTTGTTGGGGCAGAATTTCTGATCACAACACTGAAATGAAAACAGACCTTTAGGGGGTCTAAGCACACTACAAAATGTAGACACAGAAAGTGAAATTTTAAATTTCAATTTATGTGACAATCATAAATGTTACCATGCTTTCACCCAATATATTAATCGAAAGAGTCTAGATGTTCAATACAAAGTTTTTGATTGTGTTGTGTATGTCCAAGTGTAAGGATGTGATGAGTGAGGACCAGTGTTTTTTTTTTTCGGGTGAATTTTCGTACTGTCACAACAAAATAAATCAATCTGGCATGAAGTGTGCAAAGGGATAATTGAAAACATGTGTCAAAGTTGTCAAATTTTGAGAAAAAAAACTCAGAAGTTTTCTTATCTAGACAATGAGTTCTTGGAGGTCACCAGAACAAAGCAGGATCTTAAAGAAATTGTACTTTGCAGGCTGACCTCTTGACAAATTTGGCTCATTCGTCTTGTGGCTGATTGCTAGTCCACCTGCTTGACAATGAGTTTTTTAGCAAAATTTCACAATTTGGCGATTTTTTAAAGAAAATGAAAAGAACACCCAAAAAAAAATTGTGATGTTATGGATTTTTTTGGGCCAGTTTTTGGTCATATCTGGACCTAGGAACTTCCTAAGTCGCCACTTGTAGCAGCACTTTTCGAAAAATGCTACAGCTCACCTTGGAAAGTCACCATTTAAATGCTAAATAATGCTGGGGATGCTTGGCAGTAGACCTACTTGAGGAATTTGAGGAAAAAAACTCTCTTGGTGAGGACTGTGGATTGTGTTTTTCTCATTGCTGTGCACACATTTAAAGGCTTCATAGTTTCTTTTTTATGTGATTTTCACAACAATTTTTCTTTTAATTTCATATTGTTGGTCATAATTTGTAAAATTAGACCCTACTAAATTCTGTCCCTGAGGCATTAAAACTTTGCTACTTGCTAACTAATTTCCAAACATTGACAGTACATTGAAATTTGACGTGTGAAACTTGAATGGGGAGTTCATGGTTTTGTCAGTTAGTACAGGTACGGCATTATTTATTGTGTTTGTTCTTTTCCACAATCTCATCTTTCCGTAGGAGTACCTGCCATGCTGAAATTCAGTTAGCTGCTACTAGATTCAAGCCACGCACACACACGCGCACAAGTACGTGTGGTGGAAGTTTGCAAAATCCAGGCAAAAATCCTTCCACTAGATTTTACCATAGCTAGGGTTGCCTAATTAGGGTCTCCATTTTAGGGATCTAGGAAACATGCATGTCTAGTATAGAGAAAAGTTAAGCCTAGCTAGAGAGGGGGGTGCATACGGATAGATTGATTACGAGGTCATAATGGCGAACGAAAGAGCTTCTTTTTATGGAAACCTGTATAGAAACAATAAAACCGTTATGTACAATCATGGCGTGTGTCCTGACTCCTAACTCAGAAACTGTTGGTATCTCGACTGGTGGTAGCCGGTATCAACTGGTTTTCCCGTTGACCTCTGGTACTGGGTCCGACGGCGGCGGGGCGCTCTCAAATTTGCCACGAGTGCTGATCAGTTATTGCGTCCGGCCGTTCTTGAGTACGTTGCGTTATATTTGCTTGGCGGCGCAGGGCGCGGGGGGGGGTGTGGAAACTGATCAACTGCATGATATTTGGCGTTGGGTCTTTGTTGTTTCACGTGCGATCGAGGAAAGTCTCTCTCTAGTATTTTGTAATTGAGAATGTGATGCGTGGTGTGCCGTTCTTTTGTTTTTGCATGCTAGAAACTTGTAGTCTTTTATTGACTGACGTAACAATGAGAATGTAATAATCCTTCCTATTGATCTCGTGGTATCTGCAAAAAGTTGCAATGCGGATGTAGTGCTCTTGCTGGGACGCTTCTTAAGTTGGGTTGATAATTTTGTGTTTGATATCTATTTCAATCTCAATGACCTAGTTGCTAGAAGGGCACAAGGGCGCATCGTTTTAAAAAAAATTGTTGCAGTTCTTGATCTTACCTCGCCTTTTCTGCCCGCCTCTTCTTATATCTGTAGAAGCAGTTATTATTCCTGCGTTGTTACCTTTAAATTGAGGCACATGATCTCTGCAGCTACTGCATATATACAACGAATTTGCTTTCAAATCTTATATTATATGTTGGCTGGAGATGGATACAGGACTGCTGTAAAAGTCTGTGTTCAAGACTTTTGTAACTGCAGCAGCCTACCTGAATTGATCTGGTTATTATTCTCTTCTCTTGATCAAATGAAAATCTTCTCGTTTTCAAGTCCATTGATGAAAAGCCAGACTTGGAATTTATATCCTGCGCCTTCAAATGTGGTCAGAATTCGGTAGCTGCTAAACTGGCTGTAATTAGGTATTAGCATCTGCAGCTGAGTGTTCAGGAATCCGGTGTAACTTTTGCATCAGGTTGTTTCGGTAGGTACATGGAAGTCATCATGTTGACTGAATATCATCAAATTAGTACAGCAGCTTTAAGTTAGAATTCTGCAGGCCTGCCGCCTAATTTGCAGGTAGTACATCCTGACGCGCATACTGAGCTCCAGCAGCAGGTTCAGCTCATTTGCGAGTTTGAATATCAGCTGGAGTACGTCCTGTCTCAGATCACATGCAGCTGCAGGTGACTGGTAATCCAGAATGTACAAAGCTGTACCTGCTTGTGTATTAAGCTGATGACGGTAGAGCAAGCAGCTGGTCATGAAGCTGCAGCTTTAGGGTTTGGAGTGCAAAGCGAAACCCTAGAGATGTTCACTCGATGTTGAGAGAGGTCCTTAATGGTGCAGAGGAATTGCTCCAATTACTGGAACAATTCTGGAAGTTGCAGCTCTAGCTGCTAGCAAGTTCCTTATCGACTCCTAGCTATTCTGTTTCCAAATGGGAAGCATCCCAAGTGCGATTGTTTAACATGGGTTTCATGACTTTGATGAACTGATGAGGTTCATGATGTGCAACGAACATTCTTGAAGAGCAGTAACCACATTCAGGAATGCTGAGACCTCGAACCCAGAGTTGAATATGGGTTATTTTACTTTGGCCATCCCATGAGCTGGAGCAGCTGCAGCTGCTGGTTACTGATTGATTTCTTAACTTACTCAATGAAGTTCATTGCACATGTATGTTTATAGTCCAGAAAACGCAGCAACGTTGCAAATAAATCTTCTCGCACAGTTCTTCAGTCGAGCAACACAAGAAGCAGAAGATGCAGAAGCAAACATATTGCAACAATAAATTTTCTCCTCACATTGTAATTCTGTAAACTTCAGTCTCCCGGAACACAAGAAGCAGCAAATGCAGAAGCAAACATTTTCTTGCAACAATAGTTCTTCTCACAGTGCATGAGTTCTTCGGTCGAGCAACACAACCAGAAGCAAATCCGGAAGCAAACATCTTGCAAGCACAATTACAATATTTCTTCTCACACTGCAATTCTATCTTCAGTCAAGCAACAACACTGCAAGAAGACAATGAATTTGGGAAAATCCTGAAGACAAAGGTATAGAAAAGCCTTCGAAGAGGTCGATGCAGAAGCATTTACAAGGATGGTCTTCACTGCATGAGTTCATGAACACACAAAAAAAGAAAAAGGAAAAAACAGTGTTCAGCATTGAAAGAAGTCTACACATCCTGGACTATCTCAGATGTGCAGTCTTCTCTCGATTAGGGAAAGCGATGGAAATCCTACTCCTGAGCCGATCAAAATTTTCGGAGTTTGATCCTAGCTACCTTACATCAGCTCTGAAAATGGATCTTTCTTCCCCTCCTCCGCGAGGTCCCATGCATGCTAGAATGAAGCTAAGACATGCAAGGTCCGTGTCAAAGCAGCAGTCATTGCAGCTGGAGTTGCTGCATCATGACTAGAGACGCTTTAAGGTCAGATCGTTCAGGTAGGAGCCATCAGTGCGAGTGATGCACTCGCATATGTAGAATCCTGACGGCATGGTGACCACTTGCGCGAATTCTTGGATCTCCGGATCATGTTTCGGAGAGGGAGATGGTCGAGTGTTGTAGACTCGTCTGATCTTCAGCTTTTTCAACAAATAGCTTTTTTCGTCTTTCCAAAGCTCGAAGATGTAGAGATTGGGTCCAATGAACTCCGACGACTTGAAGTAGATTCTCCCACCGATTTGGGGATCCATCATCTGAAGTAATCCGTTGACAGACACGAGTTTGCCTGGCCTGTAGTCGACGTTGACACGGTTCATCCTTTTGGTCATCCAGTCACTCATCACATACCTCATCAGGACGAGGATGTTGGGTGGCATGTGTGCGCTAAAATCCCTGCACACGATGCGATCCACTTCCCCCACAACACGCTGCAGCTAGACACGAGCCAAGGAACATCAGATCAATTCCACTCAATGAGCTGTAATTTAGCTCTCACAGAAGAACCCAAAGAAGAATTACAGCTTCAAGAAGACTATATCGAAGCTAAAGAAAACAGAAACATACGCAAGCTTATGACCCAAAGAGAAAACACGTAGGAAAGTCTACAAGAGCTTTAGAGACCAGCAGGAAAGCTCTTGAGATAAGCTCTAAGCACGTCGTCTGTAGACAGGCCACTCGCCATGCATGCAAAGGAACCGACTGCAATAGTGCTCAAGGACTTAGGACTTGCATTGTATATCAGATTACATTCTACAAGCAGCTGCATGCAGTAGTAGAGCAGCTGCAGGAAGTATATACTTACGACCCCAGCGACGGCTGTTCCGTCGTCTGCTGGCACTGATCTGGCGGCCAACCAAGCTATGAAGGTCGAAGACATGGTGAAACTGATCTGCTGCTGGTCTGTAAATGCAAGGAAATGAACAGTTAGCAGCAATGCAGGCAGAACTGGTGCACAGAACTGAAAAGCGAAAAAAAAAGAAAAAGGAATGCGAATGAGAATAAGAGATCGATAGCTATAAAGTGAATGCAACAGTATTTCTTGGTAATAGAAAAACTCTTGTGCAGCAGCTGGGTTTCAACTACTACCGATGATGATTGTGCAGCAGGTCTGCAAGATCAAGTGCAGAGAAAGTTTGTGCAAAGATGAGAAGGCCAGCGACGGGAGCTCGCTCTGTGCAGAATGAAAGAAAAGCTGGTGGGTGCAAGACGAGAGGAGGGAGAATTGTTCTCCACAAGAAGTGTGGAAGAGAGAATAATGAGCTTTGGAGTGGTGAACTGGTCCTGATATATACACATCCAGACAGCAGCTGCAGCAGAGGATTCAGACCGCCTTCTTTCTGCAGCTACCACCCTGTTACAAGTAACTACAGGCGAGCTGTGGGAACTAGCTAGCACGGTACTGAATACTAGGTAGCATTGTACTGAGTCGGCGAGGGTTAGAAAACATCAGAATCGATGATCTAGCTATTCAGGTAATGTCGACACTACCTAGCTACAGGCCGAGCTCTTTTTCTTTTCTTTTTCATTTCTTTTCCTTCATCTCCCTTTGACTCAATAGTCACGATCGCGGTTCGATTGATAAGCCTTGGAAAAAGAAAACCTGACGAGCTAGCTGATCGTCCATATGGCCTAGACTGCCCGGACGCTGTCGATCCTTCGAGAAAGTTCTGAAGCCCAACGCTTACTTTCAACCTTGTTCGGATCAATTGCCGGCCGCCATCAGTTCCATTCTTATAACTAGTGGATCGATCATCGTTTGCTTGCTGGTGGGCACTGGGAAGTAGGGGGAAGAGCTCATTCTCCGGCAAAATATCGTCTTCGCCTATGATGAAATTATTTATTTATTTTATTTCTTTTCTTAGTTGGTCGCTTTCTAGCTACCATGTATATCTCTAGATATTGCAGGTTTCAAAGGAAATACTAGTTCAGCTAAGTCTGGATGCAAGTTTAACGCCAAAACAATAATTCCCTGCACTTTTAGGGTCACTCTCTGTGCATGGATAGTATATGAGTCCCAATATTCATAAAACACTTTTTAAGGATTTCTTGTGGGACCATTGATTAAGAAGTCTAGCTTGAATTTCCCCTCCGCAAAAAACATGAAATGTTTTGTTTGAAAATGGGAAAATACAATGATTCCTCTGTTTCACAATGGGAAAATTAGAATAAAACATTGAAATATTGGTCCCTTGGGAGATTCCTTTGGAGAGTTCTTTTCCCCTATGTTTTGTTAATTCAACTTGAATTCATTGGAGTCTTCCACTCACTCTTTTCCCTGCATGGATTCAATGCCAAAGAAGTTTCTTGTGACTACAGCCTCCAGACCTCACGATAACAGAAGATGCGGCAGTTTTTTAGGCACCTGACGATTTGAAGAACCTGGAGTGATAAAAAAAGCTGCTAGAGTTCAGCTTCAAGATATCTACTAGAGGTCATCAGCTGGTGGACCTAGCTACTTTTACTCTTTTGCTGCCTGCAGGGAATCACAAAATCAACATATAACAATGGGTAGAAGACTTCTGAACTACCTTGTCAGAATTAATCAGAGGATGTCACAAAGATTCATATATATTGTCTCTATAAGAGATGTCAGGAATATTTGGGGACATGGGAAAAAGAATGCAGCTACACTAGGTAACAGAAAGCTCCTCCAGATTAGCTAACAGAACTCAGTTTGATCGAGTTACAGTCTTAATTATGAATGAGGCACTTCTGTTGAATATCATACAAAGACAGTGGCCCACAAAAGAGAAGAATATTAGTTTTAAATTAGAAAGAAAATTTAACGGATTGATCATCATCCCGGCTGATACTTAGCCAAAGAACAGACAAATTTCACTCCTCCCTATTCCGGCCTCGGCGGAAAATTGGAATTACAAACTGTGCACAACTCTGCTGAAGTTTTAACCTAAAACTAATATTGCAGTAAGTACATTACGATAAGCTCAAAAGCTGCTGATGACGATGCTAATGATCATAGCTGATCATGTTTCCCACATTTGACGGTCGACTACTAATTGTCAGGTACTTGTACATCCTTAAACACAGCCTGTCTGGGTAACAGCGGTTTTGCAAACTACTACTTGCCTGCTGCAGAGCCTGCAGCTTCTGCGTTTGTTGTCTCCTTCTAAGTTCATTGTCCGTTGCTTTTTTGACTAATAAACTGTACTCATAAGTAATTTGATTATAACAGTGAGTGCGGCGTGAATTTAGCTGCCTAATTTTTGTGCTATTCCTGTACTCCTAGACGTTACAACTTCAACACGGATTAATTATTCACCAGCAATAATATTCTGAGGCAAACCCAATTCATTTATAAGAACAAAGTAGCCTGTTGCTCCTGCAACCCAGACCAGTCTATGGAACATACTATCCACAAACTTAGTTAGCTGTGCCTTAATTACTAGAGAACTATGAAAGAAATGACTCTAGATGGTGTTGTAGGTTTAATATTATTAATATCTTTTATAGAAGACTCTAGAATCCTGCTCTAGCCAGAGTTTTTCTTTTTTTTCCCTTCATATTTATTATGTACCTGAACTGAAGAGCATCCAGAATACAGTAGAGCCAAATTTGGCTGTAAACAGAATATGAATGTAAAAAGTTTAAGATTCCTTCACATTTTTGGCTACCTGTTGCTAGAACCCAATAGAGAAACCTGACGACATTTAAAAAGGAAGCACTGTGAAAATTTGGCAATCTAGAAAGCCCAAAAACAAATAATTTTAGCCATTTTGAAAATTTTAAAAACCAACTCTCTACATTTAGCCAGAAAAAAAAGCTTGCTAGTACTAGCTACTAGTCTGCTCTTTCTCTTTTTCTCTCTTTTTCAAGCCCTGGCTTTATTTTTGGCTGCCAGTCAAAGGGGACAAAAAAACTCACTATGATCATACTTAGTGAAGTAGACAACCAGCTGTAAACACGCTTCAAGTTACTTACTGTCTTAATTGCTACCCTAGAAAGTAGTACTGTGGGCGGAATATCTGGAGCCAGCTCACTAATACTGCAGCAGTCTTAATTAATGTCAGGTGCATGATTGAAACAACACTAATTAATTTGTAGCCCTACTGCATAACATCAAAGAAGTAATTTGAATTTCAAATTGTGTTCCCCCAGGAGCAAGGTTTTTGTTATTTTTTTTTTTTCCAAATTTTCACATCCTAACAACAACAAAAGGTGGAGTTGCAATTTGCAAATGATGCAAAGGACTTCTTTTTTTTTTTTGGGGAAAAATGGGCCAAAGTTGGCATATTATGAGGAGAAAAAAATTCTGAAATCACCATATTCAGACTTGATCGGTTCCAACATGTCACCAAAATATAAGAGGAATCTCAATTTTTTTTACTGTCCTCTCTGACCTGTAGCCAAATTTGAGTAAGCCCAATCATCCTCTTATGGAATGATTACCAACCCACCTACCTCACAAATTTGAAAAATAATACACTGCCACTGAGTGGACTTAATGATTATATTGCGATAATAACAATGTTAAATCATTTGATGTGTAAACATATCTACCCTGACCTTTTATCATGTTTTTTCCACCATTTGCAGTTTAAACTCCACCAAAAGCAATACGTTCCATGACAAGTATTACTAATAAACTGCTGTTCTCCATGCACAGCTCAGTTCATAACCTGAAATACTAGTGTAATTAGGCTCACATCAGGTTCAAGAAAAAATTTCTTTAGTTTTCTTAATTTGGACCTTGCACATCATGTTATTGTCACTTTGGGGGATATGATATCAGCACTAGTTCAGATATTGCTCAATATTGCTTTATGGATGGAAAAGTTTTGAAACTCCTCAGGTAGCTTTCAATACTGAAATTTGATAGGTATTCTTATAAGCTTTTCTGGATTACCCACATAGTTGAATAGTATGTTTGACGAAAAATAATATTATTTTGAGCCATGCTGAAAAGAAATTTAAATATTTTTCTCCAAAGAAATGTTTTTGGTGAAGGAAAATGAAACATTTTTTGAAATATTCTATTTGTTGAGATGGAATCTTCAAAATTAAATAATTATTTGGCACAGACGTGGTGAACCTGCTATTCAGGTACTGGCAGTGACTCATGGTGAGTGCCAAGTGGGGGAGCTGTCATGAATTTGTGGACAATTCCATTCCTGAACTCTTGAGCTCATGAGCATGCCTAAATTATTGGGTGTTGCTTTCGCCTGCCTGACCTGTAATTAATTGCTTGAGATTGATGAAGGTTAGTCCTCAAGTGCAGACTCAAAACTGTTAATGCTGTCCATCATTTATGATAATGGGACTCGTAATAAGTTCTGAATAACCTTAATTAAATATATTTGGGTCTTTCTTCTTTTGCAGTTAACGATGTTCTGGGTCTTTTTTTATTGCTGCTAGCAGCTGCACAGCACTGAAATTTTTAATAAGAATTCTATTTCTTTAAATTGGTGCCTAAAATTTAAGGTGTGACTCATGAGGAGGCAGCACAGAACTTCTGAATAATTTACATCTACCCATGTAGACTTACACATACATCCACTCATGCAACAGTCAGTCATGCAAACTGGGGGTCTAAAAAGTTTGCACCACAAAATGTACCTAACTAAATTCCCTTTGTTCAATTCCAGGTCGATAGTGGTCAGCTGGTGAGCAACATTAATATAAACAGATCTGTGTGAAAATGCTCTGTGTACATGCCCTGTGGACACTGCTGTAAAGCCTGATTTGTAAAACCTGATATGTCCAGTCCACCTGTTGAAATATTCAAACAATAGAATTTCATAAATTAGGTAGGCTCTTGAATTTTTGCTCAATCAGTAGCCACCTGCTCTGACGATCCAGATTTATATATATCCAAAATTCAGGTGCTCAAGAGTTATAAATATGTTTTGCCAAGAGTTTTTATGCAAACTTTGTGATTTACTGGAATGGATATTTTGCACATATATGGATTGGATTGAGCTATCTTAAATTGGAGGATACAAGCTTGTGTGATAGATGGCCAATGTAATTTGCAAGTTGATTTATAATATTTCCATGACCTAGCATTGAAGCTATGAAAGGGTAAGGATTAAAAATAGTAGCTGCCCTAATTCAGACTCGTGATTTCTGTTTTTAATTCTTTTTTTAATATTTTGAACAATCGGTTATCATAACTGTTTCGCTCCACCCTGTGGAAAATCTGCATATCTGACAGACTGCAACCTCACTATAATTTCTGAACAAAATCATCCCTTCGACTTGGAATGGAGGACCGATTAAAGGGCTTTACTTAAATGATCCAGAACTTTTGAACATATTATTAGTATTCATTGACGTCCAGGAGGGAATTAGGATCTAGGGCTTACCAAGTTCTCCAATTCTGTGCAAGAAAATGAAAGACACACACCAACTTCGTGAAGAAACTTATAGAAACTTAGTGAGGCATGACGTTTTTGTAACCCGCTCCACATCTGCCATCTAGCAAGATCATGAAACGTCGAGTAGATTCTGAGATCTAGAAGGTCCGTAGCGGAACATGGGTTAAAATTGCCGTAATTAGAGGTCAAGAGACATTTAGAGGCAACGAGCAAACGTGGTGGGTCGTCACAGTTTTATAGCAACCGTTTCCTGAACAGTTACTTTAAGCCCCTTTTTAGGTTCATCTTTCAAGGATTGAGCGAGGGAGGATGATTCAGGAAAAATCCCACAACATGCTTAAAAATTGTCCAACTCTCTCCAATAGTTTAATTTACCCTTAAGATACCCCACGTGTTCTTTTCTTGTGATGCACGACGTTGAAGACTTGATGATTAGTGTACAATCCTTGCATGGGCTAACTTAATCTAGAACATGGATATTATTAATTGATATATTACCAGTGTGTGACCAACTTTGCAATGTGGTTATGAATCCCAACTATTTTATGCTTCTATATATTAACATGATAGTTATTGAAAACCATGTACATGCACGCAAGGTTACCACATATATAGCCCTAGGAATTAGTCTTTGTTTTTTGAACCTATGAGAGTGGAAAAAATCTATGTATTAAAAATACCAAAGTGCATATATATGTACACACTAGGGAAATTTTCAAATTTTGTCTAAGGGCCATTTTAAATGTAGTATATAGAAAGGGACGGCCTTCCATGGCAAATTCTGGGCCTTCACGGGCCTCGGAGGGCTTGCCCTAAGTTGTGCTAGGGCCCAAAAGTCATCAATGGCAAGCCCATTCCTTGGTGTTAAAAGCTCACAGGTGAAGAATCATTGTGGAATCTGTGCAGTGGCTGAAGGAGCCACCTAGGCAAATTCTGCACAATGAATGAATATTGAGGTGAATAAAGTGCCATATTATGAATAGGTGAACTTGCTTTTTGCACCTAACTTGGTCATGTCATGCTGTCAAAGATAAATGTTCAAGTTGGTGATTTTGAATTCACGATTAGAAACTTGGTTACCAACTGAATGATGGTGTCTTTTAGGATTTCACTATTGTAGGGCTATTTTTGCCCTAAATAGCAAGCTGTATTTTTGCCCATTTTCTTAAGTTGGACTTAAGACGTGCAATGGAAGGATTTTTATTCTGTAGTTACATTGCATGTACATAGTCTAAATTGCATGGATTATAATACCATGTCTTGAGTTAATATTTAATGTTTTATTAATGAATGATAGAGAAACCATGCTTGTTTCAAAGACATTTGAACAACTATTTGGCAAGGATATTAAATAATAATGATGCCAAAGTAAACCAAGGGTTTCAAGGGCCTTGATGTCACACTGGGTAAGGCTTGAAGGAGCTTGGTAATCTATCAAATCATGGTAAACCAGGAGGTCCACATTTGATGGAACAGTGGGATCGAAAAAGATCTTATATTTGTGAACATACAATTTACGATGATTCCCTTTCGAAAAACGAAAAATTGATGCAATTATGACAAGAGAAAATTCTATCCATTGTTGATACATAAGCATGAGTATGAACCAATGTCAAAAGCCCAAGCTGATGTTCAAATCAAGCCCCCATGGTTAATATATATATGCATTCCAGTGCCCCAACTTAATGACTTAAAGTATTGGTATGGACTTCATATCATGGGTATGTACTAGTTCCATCATATGATCATGTGGTCCATTATGGGAGTAAGAAGAGGCGAAAATGGCCAATGATAGCACTTATGGGATTGTGTACCACCAAAAGAAGAAAATTTATTCCACTTATATGGTGTTCGTTACTCATGAACTTGGTGAAATCATCCCCTTGAAGAATTTTGAAGCTATGTTCCAAAACAAAATGTGCCCATGATGACAAGTTTGTGATTCTTATTTTGGACCTCTTTATTTATGATGTTTAAATCCAAGCTGGACAATGCATATCATCCAAAAGTAATTTATTTTAGAAAAATCTGCAAAAATTTGTTAAGAATGTATAAGTGGTGACGTATGACGTAAACAATACAATATTAATTGGAGTTTTGCTATATTAGGACTTTTTCATCCATTGGTGTGGGTCAGCCATTCCTATGCTCTTGTTGAGAAATTAGGAGTTTTGTTGCAAAGAAGAAAGAATGAAGAACAAGTTGATTGTGTTGCTAAGAAAAAGAATGAAGACCCTGCAACCTATTGTGGCTGGGAGAAATTGCTACACGCAGGAGGCGCAGAAACTAGAAGTACATCACCATAGTGGCCTATTACTTTTGAAGACACTGCCTTAATAAGACCACTTCGGTTGCCTATTGGATGCATTAGTCTCTGGATCACAAGTCAATGAAAATACTTCTGAATACTTGGGGGGGGGGGAGACAAGAAGAAACTATCTACTACTCCCAAACCTTCAACTAACGTAACACATATGGTCAAGAGGGGCCTTCAAGGAAATACCTCATGATCAAATCATCCCAAAAATGGGCTCCTGCTAAACGACCAAAACAATTGGCTAAAACTGTATAATACAAGTTTTATACGACTTCCTAAGGTAGTTTCTGCAATGAATTATACGTGTAATTATACTTTAATCTTATAGTAATCACCTTCCCAGTATAGTATTGTTTAAGTTCTAGTTTTCTGTATAACCATGTATAATACGTGATCGTCTGAATATCAACTTTTGCGTCACCGTATCGTTAAGTATATGGGGTAAGTGGAATTAGGTGTCGCAAATGAATTACAACCTTTGAAGGCTGCAGATTGAAGTTCGTTATTATGCTTCATGAAGAGGTGGTCCTTCAGACTGGTCAGTCTCAGTTTTGGAACCTGGCTTGGAGAAACATAATATAACTCAATTAGGAGATTCAGTTTGAATATGTGCTCTTGTTGAACATACTCATTGCTTATCACGGCACCCAATTTTTTTTAATTAGGGAATTTCATTGAGAATCGTCGTATTTGAACTAGGTTTCTTTTTACAAAAAGGAATATGAAAATTCTAACAAAGCAAGCATTTGCAGACCTTGACAACGCCTAGTTGCACGAACAGTTTCCATGCAGTAGTTGGCATTCGATTAAATGACCACCGCCTCGTACGTGCAAAAAATCCATGAACCCCCCGCCACTACAGTATAAATTCACCCACCCACCACAAGTTCCAACGTCTTCGTCCAGGGCAAAGACATTCTCTGCGAGGAGGAGCTGATGATTATGAGAGAGCTTTCCTTGGAAGGGATGATCTGATGAAGAGATGAAGAAGCCAACGTCTTCAACGTCCCCGTCAACCCCCAGCTCAGCCGCCAGGACAATATATATATGAGGGCTAAATAAGGTTTGGGTGCACCCCTAACAAATCAATGGTGCTCAATTGACTGGACACCACAACTGAATAAGATGCCAACCGGTATAATGTAGGTATGTAACTAGCTCTTCAACTGCCTAGAACTATTGATTGCTTAGAGGCTGTAATTTTATATAAGTGAAACAATATTCCAGGCTGGAGAGTACCACGCAAGAGTTAGCTAGGCAGTGCTTAATTCGAGTCAATTGCATTTGATTTCTACGGTGAAATCACATAGAAAAGTTTCCAATTCTTTAGCTCATGCATGAGTATACTAATATAACTTGGGCTTTCCTTGAACAGACGCAAGTGTGTTGTTTATTATTGAAGTTACTTTCACCAGTGGATTGTGTTTTCTAACTGGGGAGTTTCGTGCACTACATGTTTTTTTTGTTTTAAATTCTTTTTTTCCCTTTTTCCCAAGAGCCATGAGGTGTATGCTTGTTGGCATAGTTGGCATAGTTCATAGCTGATCCGTTGAATGTATTGTTGTGGTGGGATCAGACTCCAGTTAAAAACAAACAGCACAAGTAACGTGCCAAACCCCTCTCTCTTTGAAAGAGGAGGAGGTTCCAAGATTGAAAATGTATACATAAATGTTAGGGTTTGAGCACCCTTGAGTAAATTTAGAGAAGCATGCGTTTAAAAGCTCCAAATTTCTGTGAATAGCTCCTTGCGTTTTAGCACCCAATATTTACTTATTTGTGTATATTTTCTACACTAGTGTATACTTCCCTTCTCTGTACACAGACAAGTTAAAAATATATTGATCTCCATTCAAGTGTCATGACATCATGCAGTCGAAAGAAACTTTGTTTGTGGTAGGTAGTGATGGGTTACGATTAGGTTAAATTTTCTTGCAAGACCTTTTGCACTCAAATTACTGACTACTACGTACCACTGGTTTGTGGGAATAATACAATTTAATAATTGAGTACTGAGTATTAATTAATCAATAAGCTTGTGCTATGTGCAAATCATGATGAGCAAGAACTCCTCACAATTAGTGAGATTTCTGCAACACATAACATGTCATAATTCATAATCATATTTTTAATCACAGTTCTCTACATTTGTTCCATAACAGAGCAGCTCCCCTAAACTAAAGGTACTTAGAGATTCATAATGCACACCTAAGTTATATCCCTTATATTTGTGCAAAAGAATATTGGCATGTGACCACAATCAGTGGGTTTTTTGGTGATTTTTTGCAACCTGCCAGGGAAAAAAGAAAAGGAAGGGGCAAAAGGTACAAAGGATTTTTTTGCCAAAAATTGGGCACGCTTGAAGTTGCCACATTATGAGGAAAAGAAATCTAAATTCATCATTATTAAGAATATATCAGTTCCAATAAGTTGCCAAATTAGAGGAGGAAGTAGAAAATTTTAGAATTCCTTCTCTACCCTCTAGACAAATTTGGCTGAGTCCAAATTTGGCATGGTCACAACCCACCTACTTCACAAATTTGAAAAAAAAAAATGCTGACCACAATACGATGATTGGGCTTTTAAGATTTGTTTCAGGGTTCAAGTTAGTCCAGAACTTGGCTGGCTGTTTAATACAGGAATTATACAATCAAATTTATGTGTTGGTGCATTGATCCTGAGGGCCAGTATAAGTTCATATGGGGCAAAATCCCAAGAGAACTGAAAAGTACCTATTCAAAAATCTCAGCTCTAGATCTGCAAATTGTTAATCTATATCCAAAGGTTAAATGGTTGGGTAATCTTGATCTAGTATTGAACATGTGGAGTTGAGGTAAGTGAGTTATAGATGTACATATATGTGATTGGGATTTTTCAGTTCTGGATTACAAGGTTGCATGTATGGAGACTTCCATTGCAAATCTTCAATTTCTCCTGGTACAAGGGTGATGAGTCACCATAAAATTTTCAAATTGGGGCAGGTTAATTTACAATGTATCTCATATTTGCATTCTAATTTTCAATCCAGTGAATTTGAACTTGTATGTGCCATGAATTTTGGTTGTACAGGCAAGTGATATCTAGAGACAACACTTAAATATATTAATGTATTTGCCAAATGTTTGGTTTTGTAAATATTTTAAATTTAGATTTCGTGTTTTTCTTGAGTTAAGTTTCATGAGCTTTTGGGAATCATCAAGTGGCCAAGTAAGTAGAGTAAATAGCTTTGGGTGTTGCCATGGTATGGTTTAGACACTTTGTGTCAAAACTAGAAGTACATAAAGTAGCAACACTTAAAATTTCACTTAATTTTTTTAGAATGATGAAAACAACACTCAAACCAACTACATATTTAATGGAAAAACATTTTACAACTTTAAAATATCATAATCATCAACATTACAATAACATAATGTACTACCAATATTTTTGGATCATTTAATATAAATTTCTTGACTTTATGAAAAATTAAAATTTTTGATGTAAAAGATTATTCATTATGGTGGTTTTTTGTATGTGCAAAGTTTCATGGACAAATTCCCATTAAATTTAGTATTTCGTAATCTTTTTCTTAAATTGCAATGTTTGTGACACATTGCTTTGAATTTAAAATGTATTTCAATTGAAAATCGAATTGTTGATATGTGCACCAATTTCACAACATTATGACAATTTAGGATGTTATCCACTTTTAATTGCTCATTTCCATAAAAAAAACCTTCAAATATTTATAGAGACAAATTAAAAATGTGTTGCAGTGAAAAAGTAAAATTGTGACTCCTTTTTGTCTACACTATACCATGGAAACACCCCTTTTTTATCCTTATCAATCCCTAGGGGACAATCTTCTTTGAGTTCAAAAAATAGGTCAATAAGGTAAATAGCCATATGTGGCCCATGATGAAAATGTGAATTTCATCAACAATTCATCCTTTAAAATTATAGGATTACTAGAAACAACATGCATTGGGTTTTGCAAATCACCAAATTCAACATTTGAGATAGCTTAAGTCCTCAAAAGGTGAAAGTAGTTGCCATTGTGATTTATGATTTTCACACAGGTGAAAGCATGGTCAAATATATGGCCTTTGTACCTTGTCACAAAAAGTTACAAGTAGACACAAAAGATTTTTGATGCATTGAAAGTAGAAATATTATTTTATTCAATGATTAATATGAAGATAATCTTTCATTTTAGTATTATAATTTTTGGAAAATGAACATCTTCATGTAGATTTAAGTAGATTTTACAAAATTTGCATCTACTTGTAAGAAGTTTTTGATTTTACAAAATGGGTTACAAATAGATGAAATATTAAACTTTTTCAACTTTCAAGTTAATGGAGCCTTAAAAAATACATATTATTGTCAAATTATGCATGTTATAATCATAATACATAAAACTTCTAGTGTAAAAGTAGGTTTGAACATCAAATTGACCCTATCAGGTTCACATCTATTTCTCACCTAATTTATGATACCAAAGTTTTTCAAATTTTGTATTCAACTTACTATAAACTAAATAAAAGGCCATATTTTTTCATATTTTTACTTTCACAAGTTTTTAATCTACTTTCATGTGTTTATATCAAAACATTTGTCATTTTTAAACTACATTTTAAGCACAACATTTTTTGGGTCTATTTTACCATGCTTTCACCCACACATGTTCCTTTTGTCACCTTTCTTTACTCATTGATCAAAACCTTTCATCACTCCTTTCATGTTAGATCAATTGGCCATTGTTAATAATTATAAATCTCATTTAATGTAATTATTCACCTAACTTCACTTTCTCATGAATGTTTCATTTCTTAGTTTATTACACACATTGATCAAACTTTGAATTTGGATAGCAAATTGGTAACAACATAGAAATCTCAATATGTAGAGGCATTCATTTATTAATTATCTTTAAATTCTAATAGGTTAGTGTTTGTAAATTTCATTGTTTGAATTAAAAGTGATTATGATATGTATAATCGCACACTAATATTGTTTTTCACAAGTAAGATTAAAACTTAAAATCTAAAATTTTAACAAAGTGGGTTGGAACTTGGATTTTTTTAAAGGCTAAATAAGGTTTAGTTTGCATGTGCAATGTGCATTGAACAAATTGAGGTTCAAGACTCTAAAGCTTGAGTGTCAAGGTTTTAATTAAGTTCTAATTTTTTATTTAAGTTTCTTACAATTGCTATAATGGCAAAAACAAGCCTTTGGTGACTACCTCTAGAGGTTTCAATTTATGATACTACACACAGACATGTGAGTTTAATCCATGATATAAACATAATCAAAAGAGCCACCCAAATGAGTGGACACTATTTAAAATTGCATTTTTACATGTTTGAAAGGTTACAAATGAAGCATAATAATTTGGATTGTCATAATTTTTTTTGGAATATTTTTCGTTAATTACAATGTTTACATGCTCAAAGCTTGACACAAATTAAAATGTTTAAATTACATGTTCAAAACACTTAAACCTCAAAAGTGGACAATCTTTGTTTTCTTCAAACATATTTTTTTCTACCAAATGTGTTCCATTCCTTATGAAAATTGGAGAGGATTTTAACATTGATATTAAAAGGGCAAAAGGATTTGAACTAATGAAAATTGTTTTCATAACCAATTTGAACACATTTGGTTCAAAAGTGCTTTTGACCCTAAAATTTATGGATTTTGAAAATGTGCCTTTAACAAAAAGTTATTCATGCTTATGTGATAAAAGGCATGAATGCATAGTATACATGATATAAAATCAATTTATAGCCAAAATGTACTTATATCTAAAATGCAATGTTAAAAGGGGTACCCAAAATACAAATTTTTAAATTATAAACCAACACAAAAATAACATGTGTTATGTGCAATCCTTGGAAAATAACTTTTACTTTCACACCCCTAATTCTTTTGATCTTGTTTTCACCCTCCAACAATAAAAATGCACTCCAAAAAATTGATAAATCTTTTGATCTTTTTTCCTTTTTGTTGCATTATGCTTTTAAGTTCCAACTTCCATTTCACTTAAGTTTTCATGAATTGTGTGCTCCTTTCTTCACAAGGTTCTAACTAAACCCTCGGTTTATGTTTTTACCCCATTACAGACTAGGTTTAAACAATAATGTGTTTTTGAGTTTCCTTTTTCCGCAAAATTCAAACCAAAGTTTGTATTTTGAACCAAGTCTATAGTGGAGTAAAAGCATAAATAGGTGGACAGTTTGGACTATGACATTTGTAATTTTTCTGGATTACATATAAACGTACAATTTAAAACCATATTCAAAATTAACATTGTCAATTTTTAAATTATTCATGTTGTCATAGACTATAATGGGAATCATCATAAAAAATTTGGACAAATTTTAAGAAGATTATGGACTTGTAATGAACATTTAAAATGACAACATTATGTTTATCACACAAAAAAATGAAAATTATGGACTCAAAAAATATGTCAAAGTGGTGGCATTTAAAAAAATAAAAAATAAAATATCATCAAATGAAAAATTTATTAGTGAAATGCATTAAAAATTTCTTAATATATATATTTTCTAAAATTTTAAAAGTTCTAAATGATGTGAATGTTGTAAATTTTTATCCTTGAGAGTCCATTTCACATTAAATTTTTTAATCTTTTGCATGGATTCTTTTATTAATCATATGTTTAGGGATATTCATAGGTTAGCTTATTAATATTTATAATTAAAAAAAGGGGATAATTATAAGATTAATGGTTTGATAATTGTTCAAATTGCAAAAAAGTCCACTAGTGTTAGATTAAATGGATTTTCAAATGCCACTTTTGAACCACCTAACTATGTTTTCGCCCAATGTGCTTTTGAAACTCAATGTTCATTTTTGTTTATTAAAGTTTTTAGTTTTTTCAAGTTTTGTATTTTGCGTGATGGCTCTTTTACAATTGTTCACTAATTTTAAGTATAAGCTTATTTTTGCAACTTCAATCCCTAACAACCTTCACAATCCAAATTTTCCTCTTTTCAAACTATTATCATTACAATAAAAATAGGTTATTTTGACTAGAGAAATTTATCAAGAAGGACCCCATTTGGACAAATGTAAAAAAAACCATCTTATCAATTTGGACTTGTTTTGCATGATTAGGGTGGTCTTTTTTACTAATAAACTATTAGATTATTTGATTAGTCATTTTGACTACTAAATAATGGACCATTTGACTAATCAAATTTCTACCTAATTTTCTTTTTAGATTATTACCAATCATTTTTTTTGTCTAGGTAGATCAAAGTAAATAGATTGTATATAAGTTTAAGTAGATTGTAAAAAGGCAAGTAAGTAGGTGGTAGCTTACCCTACCCTACCTATTTTAGCTTAATCTATTTAACTTAACCTAACCTATTTTAACCTTTTAAGCATGTACATAGGTTACAAGTATTAGAATTGAACCCTTCACCTTTTCAATGATAAACCACATCCTTACTAATGCATTACACTTTCCAAAGTCGACAAACTTTTCAAAAAAAATTATTTCACTTATTTAGTTCACATCATTAGTTGTTTAAGTGAATAAAAAAATTAGGTACTTAATAGGTAAGTTGCATAATGTTTGGTAGGTGGAAAATAGAAGGTAGGTAGGTGTGTGTGTATGATGGTAGGTGAGAAAAAGGAAAAAGGTAAGTACATATAAGTAAAGATGTAAGTAAAGATATAAGATGGTAATTACACTACACCAATATGTGTTTGAATTCATTAAATGTGTTCCATTAAACTTTAAATGAAATTGGAAAATTTTACCATGGTGAAAGTGGGCAACCCCCTAATAAATGAAGAAAAATTACTATGGATGGGTGAATTCATTAATAGCTAATTAAATTCACCAATAGTTGACCAAATTTACTATTAGTTAAATTATCAATAATAAATTCATTAATAATTATTTATGAACCTAGGCTAGGCGCCTAAGAACTTTCATTAGGCTATTTAGCCTAAACAAAAAACCTAGCCCCACCTAAACATTTTGTCCACCAACTTAAAGTGCAAATTTAAAGGTTTGAACCTTTCACCTCTATATGTTTATGAATAAATCTTTAACCATTAAACCATTATTTAAATGAATGATTTTTTTTTAATCACATATTATTATGCACATTTTTTATACCCTTGGCTATTTTTGGTAATTTTAAATTATTCTGTTGTAAGCCATTATTAACTATTATATGTTATTTTACCATAGGTTATTCTAGGTTATTTTATTGTAAACCATTATTGACTATTTTACATTATTTCACCATGGGCTAACAATATTCTCATAGGTTATTGGTGGTTGTTCAATTGTAAACTATTATTAGTTATTTTAAACTATATTATTACCATAGGCTATTGGTGGCTATTTTATTGTAGAATATTATTAGTTGTTATAGACTATATTACCATTGACTATTGTTGGTTCTTATATTATAATCTATTGTTGGTTAGTTTAAATTATTTTACCAATTGATTATTGTTGACTATTTGAAGTTATTTTATCATAGGTTATTACTAGTTATTCTAAATTATTTTACCATAAGTTATTATTGGATATTTTATCATAAATTATTGTTGGTTATTTAACGTTATCTTATTCTATCGTAGGCTATTACTAATTATTTTATCTTAAACTATTATTAACTATTTTATTATAAGTTATTATTGGTTATTTTATATTATTCTACCCTAGGTCTTCCATTTTAAATTATTATATGAAATTTTTTAATATGTTTTTTTCAAATTATACTTTAGGCTATTCAAGGTTTAACATGAAGTAAAATGACCTTGAATAGCCTAAGGTATAATTTGGATAAACATATATTAATTTAAAATAAAATAAATTAAATTATAGTTTAGCTAAGGTTAATTAAATATTTTAATTTTAAATAACTTAAAATAATTTTTTATAATAAGATAAAATACCTTTAGGTAAAATAACCTATAATAATTTAAAGTATAACCAAGGGTATAATAACTTATAATAATCTATGATAACTTATTATAATTTAAGGTATAAATTAGAATAATTAATATTATATACTTATATATTTATATAGTTTACAAAATAAAAAACAAGCACAACACATGTGGGAGAATATATATTTCTAGTTGCAACTCAATTTTCAACTAAGGTGCACGAGAAAATTAACCTATATGTTTTGTCTTCCATTTTAATCTTGGAAATTATATAACAAAGGTGTTTTCTCTTATGTTTTCACAATAAAAAACATTTACCATTGGGGATGAGCTCAAAGAAGCTTAGCTTTAAAAATAAAACATAAAATAAAATAACAATATTTACATGCCTATTATTTATCCCACCTACTTTCCTACTACCTACCTACCTACATAAGCCTAAATACGTACCTACCTACTTATTCAAGTAAATATTCATTTGAATTTTTTTTCAAATATATAATTAATATTCCATGTGGTAGATTTTGATTACGCCATATGTCATAATTTAGGACCATCTAAAATGAATGGCCAAAATGAATGTTTGAATAATAAAAGAATTTTCCCCAAAAAATTTTCATATGCCACATGGTGGATTTTGGTATCACCAAGTGGCACCATCACAAATCATTGGAATTTGATGGCATGGATTTTTCAACATTTATAATCATTGTTTTAAAATTATTTTAATTTAAAACATGTGGCAAACAATGTGTGGATATTTGATAGTTGTAAAAATAATTGCAAAAACAAAATTTAGTTGTAATTGTGTTACAGATGGTCAAAGGATGAACATGTATACGTTGACCATATGCATCATCCATGGTCCATTTGGAAACATCATGCTAAGTCATGATTTGTGATTAGATGTTACGTGTGGTTTCACTTATGGAATTAAAATAATTTTGGTTGTAAAAATTGGTTGTAACTATTTTGTAGTCGCAAATTGAAATCACAAATTAGCATTTTGCTTTTGGTGAGAAGCTTGCAACTCTCTTTAACATTAAAGATAAGAAAATTTTGCAGAACATAAAAACCCATTCAATTTCCATGTTGTTTCCTTGCAAGCGGGTTATGATAGAATATAAAACCCTCATCATGAAAATGTGGGAAGATCATATTAACAATGGAGGTGTTACAAAGATCCAATCACTAGTAGAAAACATGTATTTTTTGACTTGTTTTTGTCGACCAATATAGTTGAAAAAATGTCATTTTCAATTCAAATAATTAAAATTTTAACATCTTTCAACTATATTAGTTGACAAAGACAAGTTGAAAAACACATGTTTTTCTATTAATGAATGTGCAAAAGTTGTTGGATTCTAAGTTGATTATTGGCCTCCATTGCATCTTGCCACTTTTGGAGTTGGTTCACATGTTGATCAAATATGCCCAAGGGTGAGATGTCTATATTTACGATTTTGTTGAAGCTATTAAGATGTGTAAATCCAAGATGTACAAGCTCTACAATGACCTTGAATGCAAGTTTAAGGGTGAAGTTTTCAATGGATTTCACAACCTCTTAGAGGGCAAGCATGAAAGATACCTCTAATTTTCACTAAATCCCCCTCATGTGATGATGATTGGTGCACAACAAAATTCAATGGTCACATAGTTTGGGTTCATTCTTAGTAATAAACCATTGGGCTTACCTTGCCAATGAACCCTACTTTATTTTCTCAAATGTGTGGTTTCGTTTAATTCTAATCTTCAGAGGTAGCCTCTACTTTTATGGCTGAGCTAGATCATCCTTTTCCTAATCAATAACTTATGAATGTTTGGGGGTGGTTTCTCTACATTATTGGCTTGTTGCATAAGCTTAAACATCATTCCCTTTTCAATTGGAAGTCATCATTTTTTTCTATTATGTGCCAAAGAAGGTTAGAAAATTGTTAGTTCCTACTCCATTAAATAAGTTTAAATTTGAGTCACAAGCTTCTTTCTTTAAAATGACCATGTTCCACAATTCAACTGAAATCTTAAAGAAAGATGGCAAGGAATGCAACCATTTGAGGAGCATATGGTTACTTATATCACATCTAGGCTACTCATTCAACCACCTTTAAATATGTGAAACTTGCCAAACTTGCCATGTGCTAGGTTTTGGGATTCGTTGAAGATGAATGTTGTTTCAACATTTTGTTTTACATGAAAGGTGAACTTTGTGATTGTTTGAATAACCACCTGAACTTGTACATGTGAAGATGTTTCCACAAGATTTTTATAAAATTGAATCTATCCCTTATACTTAAGCCATAACTACTTAAAAAAAGAAAAAAATATAACAATGTTCATTCTTGAAGCTTGAAGTGCTTTTAGCAATGACACACTCCCAAGCTCCTAAATAGACTCAAATGTGAGTTTAAGGTGAAAATAGCAAAAGGATAAGAAATTGGGGTGTGCTCTTTGGCTCGCAACGTTTTTGGGGTAAAAGGGCGCGCTTGAACTTCGGGATGGGGACTAGGAGGAGTGACAAAGAATTCAATTACTCACATAAAATCAAACAACAAGTTGGTTAGTGCGTAGTTGGAGCACCTTTGGTGCATGAACGAGCCATGAACAAACACAAATTCACAAGCCTCATCACGGCCCGAACTTGAAGGAAGCCATCACCTTCCCCCTTATAGTATTTTCTACACTTGGCCATAGGGCCAACACCCAAATGTCATTTTGTCATGGGACTCCCAAGTTGGAGTCCCAAACTTCTTGAAATTGAAATTCTTACAATTTTGGAGGCTCATAACTTTGTATGAAGACCTCTAATTGAAATGAAGTCTAAAGAAAAATTGTAACCATCATCAAGAGCTTTCCAATGATATGTGGCACGCCACTTTAACATAAGGAAATTAGGGCGATTCTTGACTTTTAGTGGTCGAAAGTCATTGGCAATTTGACTCCCGACCCTTCTTTTGGCCATAACTTATGTTTTAAATGCCCAAATGGGTCATGTGAGCTCATTTTAGACATCCACGTTTCAAAAGCTTTCAAATAGTATAAGGAACTTTTCAATTCAATGAGTTTTGACCTTTGTAATCGCCCTCTGAAAATTTGGGAGTCCATCAAGATTCTAACTCCCAAACTGGGAACTCATTTGGGAGTGTGGGGGTTCATTCCCTCACACTTTCCTACACTCCCAAGAGCATGATATGTGACTCCCAAACTTCATTCTTGGCCCGCACCTTTGCCAGCCCTTGCCTTGGTTGTGAGCCCAAAGCTAGGGTTGTGATAAGCATCTTGAAAGGCTTTCAACATTCTATGGGTTTTGGAGTTTAGTTACTAGCTTTTATTTTAAGTTTTGGATTTTTGAACTTATGTTATGTGTAATGTGCACATGGCAATATGCATTTGTTAATTAGCAATGGGCCATTAAGTAAACATTATGAAAAAAAAAGGTGTTTTACAACTGGCCTTGCAACTCAATTGCAATTTTATCAAAACAACTCATTTTCAATTACTATGTGATTCCATTATAATTGCACTCATGATGTCATGTTGACATCATTAATTATCATCCATCTATTAAAATCTAACACATGGCATTATGAAGATTTTTGGACATAAAAATTATTTTCTTTTCAAAATATTGATCTCTAGCGTCGATTATGATTATTAGTGACATGTTCCAAAATTGTGACACATGGCATATTAATTATATTTTAAATAAATAAATATAAACATCTATTTTAGTAATTAGGTAGGTCATACATAACCATAAGGAGGTAGGTTAATAAGTTTTAAGACTTACATACCAACATATTTATGTAGGACCTACCTACCTACCTAGGTAGGTAAAAAAAAAAGACCTACTTATTTACCTAGGTAGGTAAGTAAGTAGGAAAACATAAAACTAAGTGAACTAAAAAATAACTGACGCGCTCCCAAGTTCTTAGTTAGACCCAAAATGGGTCTAAGTTATTCAAACAACGGAATTGTGAGGAATTCGGGGCACATTCCTAGCTTTTAGCACTAGAAGGGGTAGAAGGGCGTGTTGAAATTCCGGGATGGGACTAAGAAGAGTAACAAGCTTTAATTATTTACTTGAACCTACATCAAACCAACCAGCAAGTTGGTTAGTTCACTTTCTAGAGCACCTTTAATGCTAGGACAAGCCACGGGCGATTCCGGATTCACAAGACTCACCACGGCCCAGACTCGAGGGAAGCCACCACTTTCCCCCATATAGTATTCTTTTCGTCTCTCCACGACACCTACATCCGAATGGTTTTTTCTCTCAAGACTCCCAAGGAGGAGTCCCGAAACTATCCTGATTTGGACTCCTAGGATTTTGCGAGGTCATAATTCTTTGCTTAGACCTCCGATTAGGATGAAGTCTCAAGAAAACTTATATTTCTCTTCAAGACCTTTCCAACGGTGTATCGTACTACACCTGCACGCACCGGGGTCGAGTCGATTCCCGACTTTTAATGATCGGGAGTCAAACTGCCAATTTGACTCCCGGCCCTTCTTTTTGCCATAACGTGTGCTACAGATGTCCAAATGGCCCATGCGAGCCCATTTTCGACATCTACACTTCGATAGCTTTCCAATGATATAAAGAACACCCCAATGAAAGGTGTTTTGACCTCTTCAATTGAACTCTGAAGTTTCAAGATTCCCAAAGGACTCCCAAGTCCCCATTTCGGGAGTGTGAGTTTCATCCTCACATTCTCTCAAGGTAGGGTTGCGACAATAGCTATGAAATTATTAGTTTTAATTTTGCGTTTTGCCTTTAGGTTAAGCTTTTTTGAGTTCATCCCAAAAATGACACAAGTTTTATTTATATAGTTTGTGACATGGTATTCGAAGACAAAACAAATGGATTAAATCTTTTAGTTGTTCATTAATTGTAAATTGAATTGCAACTATAACACTTAAATGTTCAAGGTAGGCAAAATCCAAAGGGAAGGTTCCATTGTTTTTTATGTCCAAAAAAAACTTGAACCCCTTTTATTAGCGCATTTGGCACACTAAAAATTGTCAAAAATGGTTCATAGATTTGAGAAAATTATGGACCCCCAAAGTAGAGGGGGTCAAGACTCAAAAAAAAAGCACCAAATGTTACAAAAGGCAGTTCCCATACACCTAATAATTCTTTATATGTCATTCTGTTGTTATTAAACTTCAAAGATGATTTGTAGAACTTCAGGTGGCGTTCTTATAAAACATTAAATTGTTTAAAATGAATAAGAAATAAAAATGTTATGAGGTTTGAAAGTAGGAGGGGTCTAAATTTTTTTTTTTAAATACATGTTTTGTAAGTTAGAAAACTTATTTATTTTCTTGTTATTTTTTCATTACTTCTTTTCCTTTACACTTCAAAGATGATTTCTAAAGCTTGAGTTAGTGCTCTAATAACATTTTAAATCACTCAAAACAAAGCACATATGATGAAAATATAAATAACTGATGAATATGTATCCATATTACATTATAAATAGTTGTATTATAATCATAACATAGTTGAACAATAATACCCTAATAATGGCACATTAGTGGCTGTAATAATTATATCAATGGGAATTATAATCAAAAATTAGTTGCAATTGTATCTTATAATTGGTGGTGGAAATGTGAACACGTGTCATGATCGCATGTACGTACATTGTATACTAGTTTCAACATAGTTGTTATAGTGGCATATTTACAACACTTCTAAAGTAGTTACCACATGCAATTAAAATGCAACTCCTAAAAAAGTCAAACATGGTTGATTATGTACGATGTATATAAATTATAATATGAAGACCCATTTTCAATTCACTTGTAACTATAATACAACTAATTTTCTGATGTGGTAATTTATTTATTAATACACCATATTTCTAGGGGATAGTTACACAATAGTTGTAATACCCAAAGGATAGTTGCACTGTAACCAAAAAGAAGGGGGACACGAACGAATCCAAGGCACAGAACTCGCACAGGTACCCGTCCGACCCCTCTTGCCACCACAACTGCATTCTTTCTGGGACAATCACTCTCAGCTGCTCTCCTAGT
>Ga0116229_10000964_pt1 | contig 42937 bp, 33 predicted proteins | sample S1TSphgellanicum_3_FD_87313 | JGI IMG/M metagenome (GOLD analysis project Ga0116229, IMG submission 87313) | Host-associated microbial communities from peat moss isolated from Minnesota, USA - S1T2_Fc - Sphagnum magellanicum MG | ecosystem: Host-associated > Plants > Peat moss > Unclassified...
AAATTTTTAAAAAAATAAAGATTTTAAAAAAAAAAAAATTTTTTAAAAAAATAAATTTTAAATTTTTTTAAAATGTAAATTTTAAAAATATTTTTTTTAAATTAAAGTTTATTTTTTATTTTTTTTTTTTTTTTTTTTTGTGTAGATTTTAGAAAATCTTCCAGAATGATGTTTAAATTTTTTTATTTGGACATAAGATGAGAAAAATATTACTAATTAAAGTTGGCTTTTGGAAAAAGTTTAGTTATATCTCAATTTAAAACTAAGGTGCAAGTAAAAGGGTTAACCCATATGTTTTGTTTTTTAATCTTATCTCACAAGCTATATGAACAACATGTATTCCATTAAGTTATCACATTGTAATGCATGTGCCAATTTTGGATGTGTGAAATAGTGTTTGACCTTGAATGGAAATTGCAAAGTAAATAAAATTCTTTTTGGTTATTCATTCCATCTACATTTTCCCTTTCTTATCTACTTGCCTACCTACAAAAGTAAGTAGGTGCTAGTTTTCTACCTACCTAGGTAGATAAGTTTGAATCTTCTTAAAACTTTCAATTTTCAAAAAAAATGAAAGAAAAAAATGTTTCAATTTGAATAATTAATAATTAGTAATCTGGATTCTGTAATTAATAATAAATATTTTAGATTAAGTAATTAATATTTTAGATTAAATAATTAAATTATTCAAAATTTCCTAGTTGTTCAAATGTTAGTGAATTTACTTCTCCATATCAATTCATCACTGATCACTAAACAATTGACGAATTTGCTAGGAATTCACCAAGACCAAAATTCATCTAATTCACTACAAAATCTAATGAATTCATTAATGGATTTGGACTCATTATGTAGTAGTGCATGGAAGAAAAAAACAATGATGATGATGATGATGATGAAGGCTAAAGAACAAAGGATTGTGTGCATTCATTGGCCATCAAGGTTAATGTTGCATAGTGGAATGATGTTGTCTAACCAAAAAAATAAGTAGTTCATTACTTAAAATCTAAGTATGTTGGTCAAATTGAAGGTTAGGAATGACTTGTTAACAAGGATTAGAGGTCTTAATTTGAAAGCAAAAACTCAACAATCCTACTTGTGATTCCCAATTTCATCTATTTGAAAAGCTTGAAGAAATGATTGCATAGTAAAACCCACACCTTAAACTAATAATAGGCATATGAAATAATTGATTGGTTAGCTGCATCCTATATTTTTCACATGTTGCCAATAAGATAATGTCATACACTATAGAACATTAGCAAATAATGTTATGTCTAAAGGGGACTTGTTAAATGGGTGGATCTATTTGGTAGGTCTTGTTTACTCAATGACTTGTAGTCTTACTGATGCAACTTTAGTGGCAATAGGAGGTGGGGATTGGCACATTGGTGAAATAGACTTTCACCACACACTATAAGGTACAATGATTGTTTGTGTGCATATAAACAAAAATGAAGTAATTCAAGGCAAGAAAATTCTAGGAAATATTGTTTGTTATGGTCATATTTTCCATTGTTGATGACTCAAGCCTACAAGAATTCTATTTTTATTTTTACTATTGTAGAGAATAATGAAGATCAACCTCCGAATAAAATTTGTAAAATGCGAACACAAATTCAATTGCAACATTGGCCTTCAATTTAGATGGACATTTGTTGGCATTAGGAGGTCTTGATGGAATAATAAGTGTTTGGAACTAGAAAGCTCCATTAGCAACTTGAAACACAAGCTAAAAGGACTTGGAGATGCTATTGAGGTCAACACTCAAGAAACTAATGATGCTTGGATAAATGTATAGTGGTTAGGTATGTAACTTATTGTTGATTAAAGGTTGCCCAAGCTGGTCTTCTACTAACATGTTCCATTCTAAGGTGCTAGTTGGTCATCATTATTATAATGCATTAAATGCACATGTAATTTTATTACACTATGAATGATTGTAGTACGCATTGTTCTTATCATGTTAATGTTAATTTTGTTAGGATTAACACAATTAATATGTTCCAAGAGTTATTGGTATGTTTTATTTGTAATCTCATAAATATGGATGCACTAATGCACTCACACCTACAATTCAACCTCTTGGGGTTGAATATCTATTTTGAGGAATCAAAGTTAGGTTTTTAAAAAAAAAATCCTTAAATATTATAAATTCTATTTCCAAAATTTGAACTTTCCAGCATTCCAATTCTTTGTTTTTTGAATTATATTTTGTTGATATGGAGGTGCAAATACAATAGTTGAAGGATATTATTGTAAGCTCAATAATGTAATGCAACAATGGCCCATTTATATGGTTGTTGGTATGTGGTTGGATAATGGATTCACTTGTCAATTTTAATATATTATACATGAAGGGATAATTGGTTTAAATTTTTAATTCTATATGTGATTTTTAACCTCTTTAACTACCATGTTCAAGTGTATTGTGAATCACTTGGGACTTGTAATTGCAACATTCTATTAAGAATTGCATGTAAGTACATAATGTTTTGTAAAACACCCATATCTCAATTGATTATTTAATAAAATGAAATTTATAGTTGTTGTTTTTGTGCACATTAGGTGATGGTTTAAGGTTGCCACTTGTCAAAATTCTATTGAATCATGAAGGTTGATGAGTTATAAATTATGAAATGATTTCTGAAAAATAGTCACCCCCCCATTTGTTAATATAGTTTTTGCAAGCTTGTAATTGTTATATGTTGAATATTCTTAATGGGTCCACCCACATGGTGAATTCTTATTTCATAGATTCGAATTTAAACTTGTAAAATCCACATTTTAATTACAACTTGGAGTTGGTCGTTGCACCCACTTATTAAAATTCCATTAGATCATGGATATTGATTGGTCATAAAACATAAATTTAGTTGCAACAAATTCAAATCTTTCATCCCTACTTGTTAGTTACAAGCTTGGGACCTAAAGTGTCAAACTTCAACTAATAATCTTGTGCAATTTTAGGGTATGCATACATCCCACATGTCAAAACACCATTTGGGTATGAAAATTATATTTAAATGTGTAGCTACAACTCATAATTGCAAAAGGTCTTTACATTGAAATGTGCCAAATGGTAATGAGAGTGCAATTGAACTTTGAATTGCAATTCACCTTCACGATTGCCCTTGCATTGTAAAATTCAAACTTGGTTGAATGTATATTAAACTCTAATGTTATGATTCATATAAGTAGGGCATACATAATGCTTATCACATTTTGCTTGGATCAAAATATCTACCTTTTGCAAATGATGCATTTGAAATTTCACCATCCTTGTGCCTTGCATTTCTTCATGTATACCATGTGCATCACATCATTTTTCTATTTGTAATGTCAACACACATTTAACTAGCATTTTATTAAGGGGTGAAAGCATGGTAATTTTTTTAAAAAATGATCATTTCCATTTTTATCCTATGTCATGCATATAAAAACAATAATGTAATATCGAAATGGGTGAAGTATAATACAAAACCATGGGTACCTTCTATTACATTTATTAAAAAACATTTTCAAAAATTAAAAGCAAATAAGTTTTGAAAGTAGGAAAAGAATCCCCATTTATTGGTGGTAAATTCTTAGTTAGGGAACCTTCAACACAAAATATTCAATAAAATATATGTGTACTAGGCTAGGAAATAAAAATCATTGTATGTTTTCATCAAAATTTATTCTACTTTCTTTTGTTACATCTTACTTAGCAGGTACTCTACAAAAGTTCACATTATAAAAAGTAGATTACAAAAGCTCATTGTATTTTGAGAAATATATTCTCAACCTACTTTTATGATGCCAAATTTGAAAACTAATGCATAGTAATGAATGACTATCTTGTTTTTAATCATTCAAGTAAAGACATTTAATGTAAAATAGTTTTATGAGGGATTTTTTGGTTATTTTCTATTTAGTTTTCAAGTGGATTACCAAGGAGATTTAGTTGTCTACTTTATCTTACTTTCATTACAAAGCTATCATATTTTGATTATTGCAATCACATTTTTAAACTATTATGAATACTTATATGCATGGGCACAATCACTTGAACCACACATATATACACATAAAGTTAATATTTAACCCAACATCATATGCAAAACATCCCACAGTTTTCATTGAGATAAGAATGTTAAATATACAATATGAATCATCCACCTTCCAATTTTATCATTGACAAATATAAACTATAAAACATACATGGTGAAGGGTATGATTATTTTTCACATCTACTCATGATAAATTTTGCCAATTATTCCTATCACATATACAAGTTGTTGATGTAAATGAACCAAAATATGTAATTTTCTTGAAGTTTGTCTTTCATGATTGTTATATTTGCAAATTAGTTGATCAATAATACAAAATCATGTATTAAGATCATGTTTTTAATCAAACAACTAACACAAGTGGTATTAGCCTTATGATTTAAAGGATACATGTATGCACTAATATAAATACAACACACAATGTAGAGGAGAGTAGGGTAACAAAAGCACCTCAAAGTTGTTGATTCCTTAAATACAATGACATGGCTCAAGAAATTTCAATTGTTGTCCATATACAATGATGCCATGTAATTTGACTACATGATTAATCAAATGTATTTTCAAAACAAGGCATATTAATAGCAATGAACACTTACTATTATACATAAAGTACAATTTTCTTGTTAGTTACATAGACACCAATCATTTGAACTTTTCACATTGATTTGTACAAATTTCAACAATAATGTTTCAGTGGCCCTAAACCTAACATTGCATGTACACATGCTTTTAATGTACATATAATGACCCCGTTAGGTCATGAAACTTGCAAATGTATGTATGATGAATGCCATGCTAAACCAATGGCCAATGATGTTGTCATTATTACAAGAATAATGGATTCATAATTAATGGACTTTTGAAATGATGACATTTTGATTGTCACACATATACAATGAAAAATGTGGACTCAAAACATGTCATAATACTGTTGAAATAACAATTAAAAAATAGGCCACCATCAAATGAGGATTTTAATAATGAAATGCATTAAAACTTCCCCAATGCAAAATAATTGATTAATTTTTTTTAATGCCATGATTTTCGTCATTTTTAAATATCATTTATATTCTAATATTTCACATTGAAATATTAAAGACTTCACATGAATTTTTGGACCAATTACATGTCTAGTGATATCTAGAGGGTGACCTATCAATATTTTTGACAAAAAAAATGATAAATATAGTATTTATAATTTGATCATTATTATAATTGCAAGATGTGAACTTTTCAAAATGTCAAAATGAGTCACCTAACTAGGTTTAAATACTCAACGTAAATGTCGCATGATTTCAATTTATTATTATCATGTTGACTATTACATGTAAAAAGAATGAAATTTCCCTAGTTTCGAATTATTACAAATTTTCCAATGTTGTTGTTGGAATGTTGGCATTACCTAAATACTTTCTAATGTCTTGTGTTTGTTATGATGGTTTGTAGTTTTATTTCATAATTCACCAATTTTAGGTGTGGGTATGACCACTAGATCCAAGGATACAATTATGCATATTTTGGTAATAAGACCCCATTCAAAACTAGCTCAATTTTGTGTCATAGCCTTGTCAAGTAAGCCTCATAGCTTAAGGGCTATTTGGTAGAAATGGTGGCACTTGGAATGAGATAGTAGGTTATGTAAAGGTTGTTGATATTCTAGTTGTGGAACATTGACAACTGGGTTATTGAACTAACGTTAGCTTTGTAGTTGAATTATTTTTAGACAACATCCAATAAAAAGTAGTAACTATTCAATGTTACAACCTACCAACAAACATAGGATACCTTTATGATGATAAATATCTACCCATCATAAATGAGGTTGCATTTTAGTTTCATGAAGAAATTTACAATGAGTTTTAAAGTTAAAAAGGAGGAAAAACATATATGAAAGTTTTTTGACACATGATTGTGGTATTTTTGGATAGAGGTGGTGGAAAGATGACAACTTGGAGCTGATGGACATAGTTTTGGAGGCGAAATGAAAGGCATAGAAAGTGACAAAAAGGGATGTAACATGCTTTTGTGATTATTTGAATCAATAGTTGGTTTTAGTCATTTTTTAAATGAGTAAGAAAAAGCACCTATGATTTTGTGGAGGTGGAAACCAAAGAAAGATGAAACTCAAAGGTGAGAAAAATGGTGGATATAATGCATGAAAAAACATAGGAAAGAGAGGAGAACCTAATTGAACCTTGTTTTTTTGGGGTGTGGGACATTCTGGAATCTTATTGGTTTGAGGAAACAATGGTATTATTTTGATGTTTTTTGTTGAAGTAAAGCATGGGGAAAATAGTTGTAGGTATGTGGTGTCAATAGATTAGAATGGTGCTGAACCTTTGAATTATGTGTTGATTGAGATTTTTTATTTGCATAATTAGGGTTGATAGAAATTGGTGTAACTTGGTAGTGGTGAAGTTTGTAAGAATTTGCTAGAAGCTTTAGAGAAGTAAATGTTGTAAGAAAAATGATAAATGAATTAATTAAGAAAGAACTTGATATCTTTGTGAATTTAAACCATAAGGAATCCTTGTTTCCTTATTACCATTCAAAACTAATGAACAACAAACAAGTCATGTTTTTGTTGTAGAATTTCCAAACTTGAAGAACCAAGAGTCAATCATAGTGTATTCACTAGTGTTGGGCGGATATAACTTTTTTTTTATATCTATCGGTTCTGGTTATTTGCTTATTTGTTATCCACTAGATTCGATTATTATTATTTTTATTTTAAAAATCGATTGTAATATCCTTTAAGGATATCATAAAAAAATTAAAATCTAATGTTGGATTTTAGTATGATCGAATGTTCGTCACCATCAATATCCGTCAGATAACCTAACATTTCGAATAACAAGATAAACAATTTTGTTTTCAAAAATATTTTACAAATTACAAGTCCAAAAGCAGGGTGAAAAATAGAGCAACATCGCAAGGAGAGTAATAGCATGAAAAAAATAGCAACACAAAGAGGAGAATAACAACGTGAAGGAGAGTAAAACATCAAGGTGAAGAAAAGAGTAGCAATGTGAAGAGGAGAACATCAGCATGAAAGAAATCAGAGTGCAAGGAGAGGAGAACAGAACATGAGGAGAGGGAGAAAGGAGAAAGTGGGGCTTGAGTTGAGCTCAAGCTCCGTTTTATTCTAGATTTAGGGTTCTTGTTTTTTTTAGGTCTAATGATGGCACCCACAACAATTTTTTCCCTTGTAACGGCCTACATTAGTGCCCATGGTTTTTTCTTGTTGTAACGACCTACACTAGTGCTCACAATTTTATTTTGATCCCCTAACAACCTACACCCTAAACCTAAATCCCTCTCATATCCATATCTGGGCATGGATTTAATATCCACCTTGGATATCATATTTTCAAAAAAAAAATTGTTCGAATATTATATGATTGGATATCATTAGTTTGATATCCAAAGATAAGGATATCATTTCAAATATCAAAATTTTCAAATATCCAAAAGATATCTTTAGTGATATGCGGTTAGGATATCCGGATTTTCAAGATATCTGTCCAACAGTGGTATTCACAAAGTTTTCTTTTGCAATTTAAACAATGACAAATGGACCCTTGACCAATAGAACTTCCAAGTGTGAATTGCTAGTAGGTAACAATAGAAAAGGAGGAATAGATACAAAATATCCTCTTCACTAAGTTTGAAAAGACCCCTTCAATATAGACATTATCCACAATGAAACCCTCCTTGGCCCTAGCTAAGGAAAGGAGAAAGGACCACATCTTAAGTAATACCTTGTAGTCTTATTATGTGAGTGTGAAAGGGATGTTTAAGAACCAATTTTTTTGCCATTAACACAAATAAGATTATGTAAATCAATTTCATAATCCAGCAAAGTTGGCCCATTGTCACAAATAGGGTTATGGGAGATGTGTAAGAAGCTCAGACAAAGTTGTCACTCTTCATTAAAGGCAAAAACAAATTTCCCTTGGAGACTTGGTGTAGTTGCTACAAGTAGTTCAAAAACTTTGTGGCATAATTTGCCTTAGTCATGTCAAGCTCCGTTTGGGATAAGATCATCACCTATGACCAACTCTGTGACTTATTCAGGGCCCTCTATGATACTTGTGTATGTTGATCCCAACCTTTGCTCTAGTAGGGCTGAAGCCTTTTTAAAGAGCCAAGTTAGCCATTGGTGTGTAATGACATATTTCCTGTTGGCACCCCAAAGCAGCCTTTGCTGAGGCACATATGGTATCCGGTTGGAGATGCTATTAGCCCTAGATGTATTCTCAATGAGGCACAAAAGACTCCGTGACAACCATATTTGATCAAGTGAATGATGATCCCATGACTAGACACAAGTTGGAAGTTCCACAAAGGTCACATTCAAAATGTTTTCCTCAATGCTTTTGTGTGCAGGCTAAGCTCATTTGGCTGATTGACAACCAAAGCTAATGGAAGTCATTGAGTTCATGATGTCTGTACATGTTCCTTTATTCACTCTAGGTAAGAATTTGAACTGCATTTTGCTACTACATTTTGGCAGGCTTTCAAGTTTGAAGTTTGAACTCTACCTCTAGAATTTACTGAGGACAATGGAAAACACGCAGTGATCTAAATCCAAAGCCTGTGGTGAGGAGCAACTATTTGCTGCCTTGGAAGCTTTCCTTTAGCTACCCCCTGAGGTGGCTGATACTCACATGGCTTGCTTCTTCATGAGTTGAGTATTCAAATATTTGTCAGCTAAAGCATCAAAGTAGAGTCTAAAGTCTAAACCCACTCTGCTCATGGGCAGGTTGTAGGGCTTTTTAACACTGCTGTTGCTAGTGCACATGCAATGGAAAACTGCTCCCAAAGACTGCTGCAGAGAAGAGTGGATTAGGCAAATTGTCAATTCTATAGTGTTGATAGAAAAAAAGCCAGAACATTAATAATACCTAATAATGTTCATCACCTAAACTTTTCCCAAAATGATCCAGGTTTAGGGTTTAGGGTAGATGGCTTTGGAGAACAGTAACCAGAATGGTATTTATTGAATATTATTTCTAGGTGAACTTTGGGAAAATAATTATGCAAAAGTGGTGATGGGTTTAGGTTTTAGGGTTTAAACCCTAAACCGTAAAACCCTTGAATGAACTATCTAGAGAAATGGTATTCAGTGAGTTTTATATATCATTGTGGGCGTGGTTTAGATAACTTAAGTGTTGCACTTTCCTTGGGAGTGGAGGAGATCGCATGCTTTTGTGGTGAGCATGCTAAACCTTGGGGTGGAAAACAAGAAGAAAAAATTGTGTGCAGAATATCCAGCCTTTCGGGAATATCATCAAATTTGGTAGAATTTTTTTGTTTTTTTGAGGCTGAGGCTCTTGACGATTTTAGTGCCTTAAAATCCCTGCAATGGGTGGAAAACTATGAACTTTGTATTAGTTTCTCATCCATCCAAACCAATTATCCATCAAATTTCAGCCACCCCCTGGAATATATTTCAGTCTAAATACAGAAAGGCCCTTTTCCCACTCACCAGAATGTGAAGGGAAAAAACTGTACCTTGTGTGAATTGGCACTTACAATGGTACCATTGGGAAAACCCCAAAGTTATTTCTGTGTAAGATAAGGACTAAGGACCCAGAAGGGGAACTGGCCCCTTGCATGAGTGGCCCTTAATTTCCAGAACAGTCCCATTTGAGGTCCTTGCCCAGCGTAAGGAACCCATAGAATTTTGCACCCTTTTTTGAATTGACGCAAAGGCAATCAATTTAGTTGTAATTCATTTGAGATGAGTTGCATTACACATAAGGTGCCATCCCTTATTTAGGCAAAAAAATTGCCAAGAGTAAGGTGCACTCCACATAAGGTACAAAAATGTTGGGGTTCATCATATTTGCTTCTAAACATTATACAACTTAATCATGGTCTCTCTGAGTCCAAATTTCACATTTCCTGGTTTAAAAGGAGCCACTCTAAGGTGCCTCACTTAAGAAGGTGAAGGTACCACCGGTCTTGGTGCTGGTTCACCCTGGCCCAAAAAGATCGCTTATTTGATGCCTCCAACAATTGACACGGCGCAAAGTGCAAACTAAACATTGCAAAGTTGATGAAACTCAAAAGATCACAAGGACTGACCAAAAAAAAAAGCCTTGTGAAAGACTGATGAAGAAACCTCTTTTCTCCATTGTGTGCATGCATGCATCAAAATGATCACAACTCAAAAAAAGAAGAAAGTAAAAAGCTTACCCTCTGTTTAGGTCTGACTCAACCAAAGAAAGTCTGAAACAAAGACTTGCAGAAAAAAGACTTGAAACTCAAACATCTACAAAGGACTTACAAATCAAGCACCAACAAGTTACAACAACGAGATTTATTTTGATCAAAGGAAAAAGATGTCCTCTAGATAATATAGCATATTGCAAGCTTAATCTTGCTATCTACTATTGAACTTTAATACAAAGCTTGTTCAAGTACTTTATTGTTGTTGTTGTTGGTACATTACAAATCATGTTTTTCTTGTGCCTCCCATTAGATTTTCATTTTTAAAAAACCTTTGTCCATTGGAAGTGTCCAACTGCCTTTCTTTGAAGCAAAAGGATACCTAACTCACAAAATCTCCCACCGCTACCACAAGCAGATCTGAGTACTACGAAACAAAAAAACTAATTTATATTTTTTTATGCAAACTGTCAAAACACCACTTCTGTGAACTCCAAAAGCAAAACTGAACATGATAAAATCTTGGCAAACTCCAAGAGAACTGAACTGAAAATCTTGGCAAACTCCCTAACTCACCGAACATCAAATATCTCCTATCTCCCATATTCCAGAAATGTACTTCCCTTCTGGTGGCAACAAGATTCTGAAACCTTCTAGAGCTGCCTAACAATGAACAAATGCAGCAAGGGTGCACCCCCCCATTTGAAGCCCATTATGGGTCTGTCATGGATGAACACCAATTCTGTTGATGTCGGGTTTCACCTTATAACCTGTCCTGCTAAGAGAAGGTAGAGTAAGTAGGTAGGTATGAAAAGAAGTGTCTACTACATAAGTAAATGCATGTACATGATTATTGTAGTACCTGGGCAAATTTGACACTAATTATATTATTTTCAGAAATATTGAAATAAGTAAAAAAACATATTTTCATAAATATATTTTTTTTCTGAAAGAAAATAAAAAGTTCTGATGGAATATTTGGGAAATACATCATTTGTTGCAGTGGAATCCTCAAAATTAATTTACTAATTATTCAACAAACATGTGTCCTAGTCATTGACTTGCAACATTCTATGATAGTAAGTGCTATTGGGTTAGTAGGTAAGAAACTAAAACGGTGGAACATCCATCCTTGATCTGGGCTTGTGGGTGTTGGTTCATTCTGGCCAAACTTGATCAGGTGGGTATTAAGAAAAAGAAACACTTATCAACGTGGTAGCAGCAGATTTGAGAGACAGTACTAGTAAGCTTTCGGTGACACTACTCATGTGTAATACTCATGTCTAGTGTAATTGATGATGATCAATCATGACCGCAAACATCTTCTCTTGGGAACAGCAAGCAGCTACTTGCAAAAACAACATTTTGCAAGAGAACTGGCTCTGCAAGAGAATTGGCAGCTCCTATCAAATCATGAGCAGTTCAAATAGGAAATGTTCTTAAAAAATGTAAGAGAATTGACAGTTCCATCCAAACCAGCAGAGAGTCCTAATCAGTCTCCCTTGTGGGGGTGGTTTGGAGGTCGCATCTGCCCAGGCCCCGCACTGTCGATGCTGCAGCTCGCCGATTTTGCAGCATTCCCACGAGTTCCCCAACAGTTCCCCTGCTTTCAATGGTGGATAATTGACCAGGTACTGTCAATTCTGACACCCATTGCATCTGTGAGCTCATCCAACTGTGCTTGCTCAGAGCCAGAGTTGATATTACCCAGCCCATTTCCTTTTTTTGAGTGCCAAAATTCAAAATTTTCTTTGGGGAAAATTCAATGATTTTTGGGGAAAGCATCACCAAATTTTGAAAAAAAGGCATTAAGGTGTTTTTAAAAAGCCACATTTTTATGTATGCTTCAAGTTAGTAGCCAAAAATACATAAGGATGTTAAAGTTTTTCATTTATCTTTTTAAATAGTCAAATTTGACTAAATCAGCTCATGGATGATTGCTACCTTTGCTACATCACAAAATAGAAAGAACTAAAATGCTCCAGCTCATTATCTAGTACTTTGAAATAGTTACCGTACATAGAAATGTAAGATAATTGCTTGCTCCTTCCAAACCAGCAACAGTTCAAATAAGAAATGTTCTTGAAAAATGTAAGGGACTTTGGCAGTTACTTCCAAGCCAGCAACAATAGTTCAAATAAGAAACAAGAGGCTTGTTGCATGATGGCTATGCCGTTTAAATGACATCTGTGAAGATATTCAACATACTAAATGGGAAACACACAATGGTTAGCATGGTGAATCCCCAAGTAGATTATTCAGTTATGTTTGAAATGTTTCTATAATGGATTCCACTGTCACCAAAAAAGGAGGGTAACATACAAATCTGTGTGCTAATTTGTAACACCAGAGTAATGTGTGCATCTGTCAATATAAAAAACCTTAAAAACACATAATCGGTGTGTAGCAACAATACATTTTCTTATAACTTAATAATAGAAGGACTCTAAGGACCTTCATGGATCAACTCGCTTCATATCCTCTCTTTGTGGACTATCATGGCCTTCCATTGGGTATCCTAACATCAATTAAGTTTTACACACAAAATTCCCAAAATCCCAACAGAAATGTAGGTGTGGAGACAGTAAAGGTATTGACAGGCAATGTCTGTAGCTTCTTTTTTAGATCTTCCCAAGAACCTCCCATTATAGAGAACTTGCTTGGAGCTCTCAAATATTTAGGAACTCAATTTTTCTTATGCCCTCTCCCCAATTATCTCAAGCATGTTCGACTTATGTAAGAATCCCACTAAGGCTAGTCCAAAGAACCCCTTGAGCCTCTCATCACTTTTGTCCTAAAACTCTACTGGCATGTTGACTATTATCACTATGCTCACTAGCTTTAGTGCAATGGAAAATCCTAAAACAAACATGAGCAGTTTATTCAAAATCCAAGCTTCAGGCATTCCTCTTGAAAGCTTTTAACACAAACAAACTAAATTGAAAAAAAAGTTTGAGTGAGAAAACTAGGATGATTAGCTTTCCTCATGGTTAGGTATTTATCTCCTCCCTTCACCAATCACCTTCTTTTCTCCCTCTTGCAAATCTCGCATGACACCAACAAATAAAATCCTGAAAACAACGTTTCACCACCAACTTTTGATTTGGGCGTCAACATTCTATGAAAAACAACACACCAAATTCTATAACCTACAAACAATAAAAACACAAAAAATAGCAAAAACATCAAGAAGCAAAATGCGACTCCTCTAACATGAATGATTGTCAACTATCCTCTCTCTTGATGTCTTTTGCTAGTACATCCATGAACCCAATACTTCATTTGTTAGGGCTTAGTCATCAAAAATTTCTGCTAGCATAGATCCAAGTCACACCACAGCCCCCAAAATGTAGCATTATCAAACTTTGACCTATTTCTGGGTGCATCACAATGTATCTAGCCAATAAACCTACAAATTTGGGACCAAATGAACTCTCTACATCAGCATTTTCATTGGGTGCAAAATTTCATCAAAATGCCAAAAAAGAAAAATATTGTCACATTACTACTTTTTCTGAAAAAATAATCCAAATTTTGAAATAAATAAATAAATATTCTTCACTACATTTGGACTCTGATTTTAGTTTGGTAACATTTGAAAAACTAGTTTCCATTTGATGCTAAATCCCTTTTGGAATGCTAGCCAATGAAGCAATATCAAAAAAAATTGATAAAAAAATTCACTGCTCTACATTCACTGCCCAATTTGTTTTTTTCCAAAAGTAACTAACTACACATGTTTTTATTGCTTGCTTTTGTGTGGGAAGATTGATTGAATGGTCAGGTAGGAAGCAAGTGTCTAGAGAGATACACTGATGGGCAAGGGGACAGACTAGCCTCTGTAGTACAGACTTAGACCTTGTACCTAGTAGTAAAGGGTAGGTAGAGTGTCAACTGTCCTGCTGCAATAGTTAGTGTTTTGAATCATATACTCTATTTCCCCTTCTCCCGCCACATCTTGTTTGTTTTGTCTCTTCTCTTCTTAGTTTCTTTCTTTGCTTGTTCCATGGTCATTGAGATTGCTTGGAGCTTCATGTGCTGTAGATTTTGGATTTTGGAGTTGGTGATGTACAATTTTGGGAGATTGAGCTTAGCTTGATGGTTTGTGCCACTTTTGGATCTTGGAGCTTGGCGTTGTAGGTTTTGGAGTTTGGAGTTTGGAGTTGATGTTGTGCAATTTTGGGAGCTTGAGCTGAGTTTGATGATTTATAATACTTTTGGAGCTTGGAGCTTGGTATTGTAGATTTTGGAGTTTGGAGTTGGTGTTGTACAATTTTGGGCGCCTGAGCTGAGCTTGGTGATTTGTACCACTTTGAAAGAGCTTGGAGCTTGGATGTGTCTACTATTGGAGGTTTGAGCTTGGGTTGTCCAATTTGTAGAACTTGGGTTGTGCGCTTTGAGCTTGGTGATTTGTACCACTTTGAAAGAGCTTTGAGCTTGGGTTGTAGATGTTTTGGAGTTTGAGTTTTTTTTTGGGGTGGGATTATTACACTTGTAGCTTGTTGACTTGAGCTCGGGTTGTCCACTCTGTAGAACCTGGAGCTTGGGTTGTGCACTTTGTGGAGTTTTGAGTCTTTGTTGGAGTTGTGTACACTCTTGGAGTTTGAGCTGGGGTGGTTTTTGTTCACTTATGAGTTTCAGCCTCATCTTCCTGCTGCTACTGCTTCTGTAAGTATTAGGTGAGCTTTGTGTAGCTGCTCTTATCATCTTGTCTGGAATGTTCTTGCACAAAGTACTATTCTTGTTTGTCTTCAGTAGACTCGGATTTGGTTGAGCTTTGTTTTCTCTGTCTTGGTTTTGAGGATTTTTTGTTTATTTGTTTTTGGTTGGTGTGTTTTGAGGAGTTGTTATCATGAGCTTGAAGAGGAGCAATTGAATTCGCTTGTTTGGAAAGTGTGTGCAGAGTGCATGTGGCCAGAAGGAGAGGACTACTAGGAGGAGAGTGAGCTTGGGTGTGGTGAAGAAGTATGGGAGCATCCAGCAAGTTTTTCAGGACTTTGGCAAGCATGCGGCGTATGGTGAAAGCAAGTACAAGTGTGGAAAAAGATGAGAATGTAAGTCTACAGACAGACAGACAGCTTCTGTGTGGGGAACATGAAGCAAAAGAGTTGTATCCAAGTGTGAGAGAACAGGATCAAGAGACAGACATGATGTCTTTGTTGGTATTTTACAGGTTATGCAGAAGAAGGCATCAGGAGCAGCAGCAGCAGGCGGTGAGAAGCAAAGGCGATGGACATTGTGGAAGAGCTCCATGGGTGATAGTGTCCGGAAGGGAGAAGGGACATCTAAGGAGGATATGATCCCAGTACCAGATACAGAGTTCACATCACCTCGGCCATCTTTCATCACACCCCCTCCTCCTCTTGCTCAGGCTGTGCTCCTTGCCCACAGATCTGCGCTTTGCATCCAAACTTATTTCCGAGGATTCTTGGTCAGTGTGCTCAATGCATTCTGAGAATCACATCCCCGATTTCTTGCAGTTCACATCAGCACACATCTCAATTGGCTGCAATGAGGATCTTTGGAGCATGCACTTCTAATTGACAAATTGTCTTGTCCCTGAGATTGAGTGCATGTCATTGCCATTTTCTCTGAGGGATGGATCAGGTCCTTGCAGTCTGCTAGAAGAAGAACAATTAAGAAAAGATGGTGTCAATGTAAGTTTTTGCAGAATTGATGTAGCTGTGCTACAGCTGAGAAATAATAGTTTTTGTTTGCACAGCTGAGATGCAGTAATGACTTTTTGTATGCAGGCCAGGAGAGCTTTGAAAGCATTGAAAGGGCTTGTGAGGTTACAGGCATTGGTTCGAGGACACACAGTGCGAAGGCAAGCAGCCATAACTCTTCGATGTATGCAGGCCCTGGTTAGAGTGCAAGCTCGGGTTAGGGCACGCAGGGTGCGAATGTCACAGCAAGGGCAAGCTGTGTGCCAAACCATTGCCCAACATCGCTCCTGCCTCCAAGCTGAACTTCGCAATTCAGAGGTAACTCCTACTCACAATCTTTCTTTCTGCTCATGCTTGTAAAGATTTGCTTTGTTGGTGAGATATAAGCTCCATGCTCTAAGCAAGGTGGTAGTTGTTTCTCCTTGAGCAAGTACTGTGATCAAGCTCAGACCAGGAAGAAGAGCAAGAGTAGAGATGAAGGCATATGATGTTAACCAGGTGAATGGGAATAGCTTGGGTGGTGTGCCAATTCAGGAACTATACAAGATATTCAAGCAAAGCTGCAGCAAAAGCAGGAGGGAGTGATCAAACGTGAGAGAGCATTAGCTTATGCAAGTGCACGTCAGGTAGTATACAAAATGATCTTGTTGCTTTGCAGTTTTATAATGCACTTATGTCTTTTACTGCTGGACTCTTTCTAAGCACATAACTAGCAACTGGGTGGAAAAATGTTGTTTGGACTATGCCTGACATCTCTTGGCATTTATCAAGTTTGCATGTTGATGCACTGGCTGGATGCAGCGGAGACCAGATGCAGGAGGAAACTCACAAGTCTACTTTGATCCTGAATCTGACAAGGCACCCCATTGGGGCTGGAGCTGGCTGGAGCGCTGGATGGCAGCTCGTCCCTGGGAGAATCGCTTGCTGGACCAGAATGGTTTCACCAAGGAAGATGACCATTCTTCAAAAATTCATCATTCTCCTGAGAGTGCTGTGGTGGACATGCCATTGCCACCAAGTGCTGCACCCAGAACTTGCAAGGGAGGTAGCATGAATGGAAGTGTGCGCACATCTCCAACACCATCCATGATCATGCAAGTGCAGAAGCAGCAAGGGCAGATCCTGCGAAAATATGACCAGCAATCTGATACATCCACTACATCCCGTTCACTGCATGAGCGCCCAGCCCTTGCCGTACTTGAGAGCAATGTGTCAACAGGAAGATGCAGCTATATGGCAGCAACCAAGTCTGCCCAGGCAAAAGCTCGCTCACAAAGCACACCAAAGCAGCGACCTCCATCCTCTGAGGACAACCAGGCCAAAAGGAAGCGCCTCTCTTTGCCCGTGAAGTCAACAACTGTGAGTCCCACCAGCTTGAAGAAAGATGCTGTGAGGTTCCCACCCGCAACCTTCCGCTTTGACAGACCCTCTAGCAAAAGTGGAGAATTGAGCATGGCTTCTTATGCAGAACTTCAAAGACCCAGGTTTCGCTAACCTCTGCAACTAATGGCTGCCTCCCTGAGGCAGAGCTTTTGCGGACAAACTCGAAGTCCATATGTACATTACAAAGAAGTATCTTTTTTGTGTCTTCTGAAAGTTTAGTATAAGATGTTTTGTATCTTGATCAGCTGAGACTTGTTGCATTGCTAGTGAGCTGTATGTGAGCTGAAAGAGAGCAAGGATTCAAGCAGCTCATAAGTGCACACAGCGATTAATGCAATAAACACTTCAGAGAGTATGCACTACAGAACATGATTGTTTCATGATTTTTGTGTGCTTTAGTGAAAGGTGAGGCTTTTTTTGGCATTACTTGAAACTCTCTTTTCCTCTGGATTTTTCTCTAGTTATGGAGTGTTACTGTAGCCTTGTATGTCTAGCTTTTTATGCTCTTACCACATTGCAACTTTGCCAAAGACCACTTGATCAAATTTCACGAAAGTTTCAAAGTACAATCTTTTGACTGCAACAAAAGCTCAGGTTTGTAGTGACAAAAAATGCAACATACATTTAAAAGATGGCCACCATAAAGAGGTTTTGGAGTGAGCAGTGAGCAGAAATGGTTCTGAGAGGTGGCTCTTGGGTCTCTTGCCTTGACTTCTAGCAAGGCTTTCTCCACTAAGCTATCAAGTGGTAGTAAATTTCTTTTGGCCTCAGGGTTCCAAACCTTCTCGTATTTGGAGGGGTATGTTTACATTTTTACTCCCTTTGTATTGAAATGTCTACTTTATCACATTGGCGATTGCCCTGGGGGGAAATCAGTTCATGGACCTCTTAGAGTTGGAAGCAAATACATTTCCTCTTGTCCATATCTTGGCAAATCTTTGTCCATTTCTTGAGTTTTCTCGTGTGTTCGTTAGGATGGTGGTGGACTTTGGAGGTCCTTTGATGCCTCCATCCTGATCCTTACTGCAAGTTGACAACTTTTCAAGAAATTGGTCCTAGATGGAGTCCTTCGATTCACAAGTAATGTTCACACTCTGGCACCCTGTATGGTAGTCGATACCCACGTTAAATAGCACCCAATGATTGACTATTACAACGGGATTGTCAGGCAGGAAGTGTCTGGCTGCATTAAAAAGCCACTCAAAAGGCCCAGCTCTTCCCCCACAAAACTCAGTCCCAACTTAGAAACCTCAGAGGCACACAAAGGGTGCCAAGAGATATGGTAGAGTTTTGCACTTTGCTAATATCCCTTTCCAGCTAAAATGGCATCAACTGGCATACCAGTTGTTTAACTAAGAAGCTCTCTCTATCTTGTGTCCTCTTTTGGTATAATAGTTGAAAAAAGTTAGTAGCTGTGTGATTCCCTTTATTTCCTCCAGGTGCTGCCACTTACATACATAAGTAGTTTGTTAGCTTCTTTTCTTTAGGGCACTCAATTCAGGCTGCATGCTCCAATAGACCAGATTGTCTAGATCAGAGTGGGAGGAAGTCGAAACCCATTGCCAAATTATTGATTTCCTGGTAGAAAAATATACGTTTTCACGTATGTCAAATAATTTTATGTTTTCACTTGGGGCTAATAAACTGAGGGTTTATGAGCTCAGAACTTTTTCTTATAACTGCCCATGAATCTACGGCTGGGAAGAAAGTTTTGAACCCCACTCTGGTTTGGAGGGTTAGAACTGCCAGTTCCCTTCAAGGTTAGTAAAAATCAAACCTAAACCACATCTGATTTTTGGAACCAGTCCCAGAACCAGAATTGGAATTTTTTATTTTTGAAGAGTTGAACCCGGAACTGGATTCCTGATTCCATGTATGTGTGGAACTGGAACTGGAACCATGATGTGTGAAAAAAATAGGGTAGAACTGAGGGCTAACTGGTATGTTGATTTCAAGGTGATGGTCTGACACTTTATGAGTGACTCTTATAAGGTTATGACTGCATTCAAGCTTTGGATGGAGTTCTGGTTGCCTCTCTGGTAATAATGTGGAATCAAATGACAGTTTATCTGGATGTGTCCAAGATTTTTCATGGCACTGTGCTATAATGTCTATTTGAAGGTGATGTGCTGACACTTTGTGAGCAACTCTTATAAGGTTATGACTGCATTCAAACTTTGGATGGAGTTCTGGTTGCCTCTCTCATTGTAATGGTGGAATCAAATTACAGTCTATCTGGATGCGTCCAAGAGTCTCCATATCATTGTGGTATGTCTATTTGAAGGTGATGGTCCAACACTTTGTGAGCAACTCTGATAAGGTTATGACTGCATTCAAGCTTTGGATGGAGTGTTGGTTGCCTCTCTGGTCATAGAGGCTGAATCAAATTACAATCTATCTGGATGTGTTCAAGAGTCTCCGTAGCTTTGTGTTATGTCTATTTCAAGGTGACGGTCTGACAAATTGTGAGCAACTCTCATAAGGTATGGCTGCATTCATTGTTGTGTTACCTTCAAGTTGTGTTGGGGAGATTTCTCTGCAATTTTGATAGATATATTGCTATTTGAAGTGAACACAGGGTGTTGTAGTGAAAAAGTTACAGAAGTGTTGGCAATCCTTTATTGGGCTTGAAGACAAAATGTTTCTAGACTAATGACAATTTTTGTTTGGTGGAATAATTGTTGGTTACAGGATTCTGTGGTAACCAACCTGACAATAGCTCTGGTGAGTCTAAAACCTCCAGAATTCCACCTTTGGATCAATTACATGACACAGATGTTTCTGATGACATGTATGAATACCAGGATGCAATACCTTGTCAACTCCAGCTTGTGGAGACCATCCTGGAGGAGCTGCCATTGGCTGCTCTCTGTGACTAAATCAGTTTGGCAGGGTTAGCTACTGTCCTGATGCATTTGGAATTGATGCCAAATAAAATACTGTGGATAAACAAATGATGCTGAAACCAGGAGCAATTTGACTGAGATGCTGTAGTACTGGGAGAAGCTTGTTGGATGGGGATTGATAAGGGTCTTTGGTATGGTCTCATCAGAGTTACTCTACTTCCATGTTGCTAACTGCAGGGGTCTATGCCAGGAGAGATTTTATGGTGCACTTGGCTGGTTTGAACAAGAAGAAGAAGTTGATCAGAGAGGTGTTGCAGCAATTGAAAGAAGAGCAATTTGATGATAGAACACAAGAGAAGCAGCACACCAACCAGGCCCATGAGGAAAATCTTCCATTGTGGCAGCAGTGCATATGTGGCTTTCAAACTGAAAGAAACTCTTCAATTTTGGTGATGATTATTTTAGGGATATGAGATGGATATAATGTGAACAATTCTTCAGAGCCTTTTGTTAGTTTCTTCCTGGATTGAGCCCATGCTACAATAGTTTTTTCTAGTCCCACATGCTTCCATGCTGAAAAGTCATGAGCCATTGGGAAAGCCTGATGCTGGCAGCATTGATGGTCTATGAGTTGCATCTCCAAGATCATAGCTGCAGTTTTTTTACACCTCTGTCTTTAGTGAGTTACATGACTGCCCATCAGTTTCATTTGCCTTCTGGAGCTATCTGCTTCCATCACCACCAAGTTTGTTCAAAATGGTGAGCACCCAGCCTGGTGATTTTTCCTGTTTTACTAGAAGATTATAACTTGATTGACTGGACATTGTTTTAGGGTCCTGGTCTAGACATGATAATGTGGGTCAATAGTTTGTCAGTCATTGCCTCTTTGGTCATTTCAGGAAATAGAAGTTAGATTCCCATTGTCCCATTCCCATGACACCAGGAAACTGCTGACATATGGATGTTCTGTGCAGGAGTTTTGCTGATTACTAGGTATGAAGTCAAGAAGCACAGTGCAAGGCTTGCTATGCCAGACTTCACAATGGTTCACCTAGAATTTGTGAAGTTGCACAATATTTATACTCTTTGCCTTGGCTTCCATTCAAGCTTGGTCAATAATTATATATTCTTTGCCTCAGGTTCCATGGCTGGGCTTTGGAACATGACTGAGTTACCAGGTTGGGTCACACATCCTTGCTTCTTCAGAGTTCTTGTGAAATGTGGTGTATTCACCTCGGTTTGGCCATGACCTATATTCACTCTCTCAACATGGTCAGTGTCCTCTTCATGCATTTCGGTGTTGTCATTAGTCTCTGTATTGGCAACCTCCTTGAAGCTCACTTTGTGACTCTTTCGGGACATGCCTGCCATGTCTACCATGACTGCTAACACTGAGTTTTTCTCTCATTATTTCAAAATTTGGTCCTAGCGGTGCTGGAATGCAGGAAATCTTGCTATGTTTTGTGGAAAAAAACAATTTTTAGTTTCAGCTGTAAAGAGGGAGGGGGCAGCAACCCTAAACCAGTGTGTCAATTGACAACTTTCATGGGATGAAAAGTGTTTTGATTCTATTGAAAGAGGGGAGTTTTGTTTCATTTAGAACTGTTTGAAGAGTGGGTTGATGAAGATATATAAATAAGTAACTCACAAAAAATTGTGAGAGAAGAGAGTCAAACAGTAGAAGAGCATGCTTGCCATTGAGCTCTTGTGAAGTTTGTTGGATTTACATGCATCAACCTGGTGGTCTTTTTCTGTAGATGAAATGGACATGTGAAGTTCTTGGGGAGCTGTATGGAGGCTTGAACTGCTAAAGGAAGATGGATAATGCTCAGATTTTGGTTGCAGATGTGAACTGCATCAATCTTGGCTCTCCTTTTCTTATTCTTTTGCTTTTGCAAGAATGCATGTGTGTTTTCGGATGAGGCAGATAATGCAAGGGACAATGTCTTTCAAGTTTTGCAATGACTTGCTACCCAAAGAAGCAATAACATCAGATTTGACCAAGCAAATTGTTCTGGTCCCATTTGACACAGCTTACAAGACCATATGGATTAACACACAGACATCAATTGGAAAGAGGAGAGCAAAAGAATCTTCAAAAAACATGAAATCTCTGCACCCATCAAGGTGCAAGGACCTATGAATTAGATCTATGTAAGCTAAGGACCTCTACTACAATTCACAAGTATGTGGTGACTGATAATCATGAAACAAAAAGCTACTGTGACACCTAAACCTTTGAAAACAGGATTGAATAGTCTTGTGTTGAACTGTTTATTACATGTGGGAACTTGGTGCATTTCCAATGGTTCTGTCCATATGAGGAAGAGCAAACTGCTATATCTATGTTCAGTATGGATTCAAACTCCTTCCTCCAAATTGCCTCTGAAAGGTAAATATGGGTGTTAAGCATGGAGAGGCCAGACTTGAGATGTTCTTGAGTTTATTTTTTTGTGTGTCTAGTGCTAATTGTATTCTGAAAAGTGTGTGAAGAAAGTGGCATATCACAACGGAGTTGGACTCCCAATGAGCATCCATCTATGAAGGAAGGTAGTTTGTTTGTTTTGTTTTGTTTTGTTTGTACTTATGAGATCCACCGAACCGGGATGCTTCAGATCGCATTCTTGGTCTCTTTGGAAAGCTCTTGACGAGGAGGGGTGCATGGGCTTGGTTCCATGACGTTTGGACTTGCGGTGCAAAAGTTCTTGAATATTGAATGATTTCTTCACTGAAAATTAAATTAGATCGCAGCTGAAAATTTCGGAGGAATTGAAATGTGCCGTTGGTGTTGTTGGAAAGATCTTGATGAGCAGGATTTAATGGAATTTGTTTGGTAAGATTTGGATTCAGAATGTGGGAGATATTGATTTTGAAGTAATTTCTGCCGCTGAAGATTCAAATAAATTCCAAAAAACCAGGTTTTGGAAGGAAAAATCAGTTGAGTATGTGGGAACACTTGGGCCAATGGCACAGGCCACACTAGTCTATAATAAAATAGTGATTTTGTTGCACTTGATTTCAAAATTAGAACTAATGCTCAAATCACACTTGGTGTTAGGGACTTTAGTGTTAAGTCCACTAACACCAAGCTAGCCCATTTAGGACTTCAAATTTTCTTACCGTAAAATACAATGTTAATTTTATTTTTTAGATTTCCATTGACACCTATGATGTTAAAATGCTTATTAATGTTAGGTTAATATTAAATTCTGACATTTTCTCATCATTATTTACTCTTGTGATGACAAGTTCTTTTATTACATTGTTTTTTTAATTATGTTGAGGAAGTGATAGGGAGATAGGTGGGTAGGAATAAATAACTAGTAGGTAGGTAAGTGTGTGGGTGGGAGAACATTGCAAAACATTTTGTTAAATTGTCATTGACTTAAAGTCCTTTTTTAAAGGTTGCTATTTAACATTGAACCTTTATTACAAAATCTAAGTCTTTTGAATGTTTTATGGTAATTAACATTCATTTTACATTAAGCTACCAACTACTTAACATTGTGTTCCACCAAGGACATCATCCAGGTTTTGATGTTAATTAATATTCTTGACTTGAATACAATTTTTTTTTGGCCCTTCTTGAGAGCCACATTGACCTAACATCATGTGTGATTGGAGAATAAGGTGTAGAGATACTTATGTATTCATGTTAGTATCCTTGTATCTTCAGTCTGGGGAGTGAAAAGGTGAGTTTACAACTCATATTTGGCTCTTTTTCTTTGGCCCCCTTTGTTGGCATGAAAATTGAGCAAAATTCAAGCTACTAGGTAGGCTGTGAGCTTTTTAGGTGTATAATGGAGGTCTATGCAAATAATTTGAGCTTTGTTTGGTCTAAGAATGGCAATCCAATATTAATTATGTTAACTGGGCATTGTGTTTGAGCTTTGTTTGCTTCATGAATAACAATTTAACCTTGATAAGGCTAATTGAATGTTGTGTTTGAATTTTGTTTGCTTAAGGAATGACAATTTAATCTCAATTATGTTAAATGGGTGCTATTGCAAATCCAAAATCTCTCCAAAGAATGAGCTTGACCTCCAACAGATGAAGACAGTCCATGATATTGAAGAATGTATAATGTTAACAAAAAATAATGGAAAATTTATTTTGAAAGGTCATGTGCTACTATATTGCACAACCATCTTGAGGTAATCAAGACTTCAATGCTTTACGGACTCCGAAGCAAAGCTCCTACCAAATAGAAAGCTGACCTCTACTAGAACCTCCTGGGAAAGATTTTGTCGAAATGGCATTGGTTTGCTCATGGTCACTAATGATGAAAAATGATGTGTTTCATGCATTGGAACACACACTTCTCTACTACATTCTTGAGAGCCTTCAAATGTGGGGCAAGCTATTGTTGATAGGAACAAAGAATCCACCAAAAGAATGAAAAAGGAATGTGCAAAATATGTAATGGGATGACCAAATAACATAGGTTTTTTTAAAAAAAATCTTCTCTGTTAGTTAATGTTTGAAAGTCTAATTCTATTCTTTCAGCATGAATCACAAAATATAACCTACACAACATAGGTATACAGGCCCGTACTTTCCTCATATGGAAGGTGTTCAACTTTCCCACCCTTACAATTCTAATTGGGATCCCCATTTTAACATTGGAAAGATCAATCCTTAGGGGTGGTTCACACTTGACTTGTTTGGCTAAGGCCTAGCAAGATCTAGATTCTCTCATTGGTCCATAATGCTTTGAGCTTTGGGTTTAGGTTAAGGTAGTTTGAGACCACAACCCAAGCAAATGGCAGAGGATGAAAAATTCACATGGAATCCTACATCGCAGAAATTGATAATGTTCAATGGGAATTTTTGAGGCCTAGGCTATCTCTTTTGATCCTTAGATCAGGTTTTTTTCTAATGCGATGTTAAATTATTCTAAGACTGTATGAAAGATGCATTGTATTTTGTTCTACATATTTCAAAATTCAGTTGGCTGGTATAGTGATATCATCCAAATTGTGGCAACCTATATGCTTTTGAGTTACTCATCACAGAAGGACTTTAATTCTGATAATTTGTCAACAATCACTGGCTCCAGCAACCTCTCTAACCCCATGTGTTTGCTTTAGCATTCAACTATTTGTTGGCTAGTTCATTTGGGATTCAATCACCACTAGCTTGTACTACTAGATGTTAGGTACCAATGAAAATTAATTGTTCTATTATTGTGGGTGTTCAATGGGTTAAACTGATCATTCAATTGAGTGGGAACCTAGCCTAAGAAACCTGTACCTTTTGCACTTGGGGTTGCAACATTATGTTATCATAGGATTTCCAATAATTGCCTTCAAGTCTATTGTGGTGCAATTGCTTATGAGAGCACTATCTTATGATTCAAGTGGTTTTTCAATTAAACAAATTTCTTCATTAACAATCCTAAACCATTCGAGTCTTTGCTAAAGAGTCATCCATGTTGTATGTGTTCAAATCAGCCTTAGCTCAGGCTCCCTATGATGTGATATAGTTGAGGTCCATTTACTTTTGGATGTTCAATGGGATAAACTAATATTTAAACAGGAGTTTGAAACTAAGGGTGCCTCAGTTCTTTGGACAAATGGAAGCCATAATGTAGGTGTGGGATCAACTCACATTAATTAAGCATGATTTAAGGAGATATATTGGTTCTTGTATCTTTTAAATGACAATTAACATTTCAAATCACTTTACTAAGTCATGGTAGATACTATGGGACCATTATTGTCAATCCCAAGTAGTGTTCATATGCACATTCAAATGCATTAAATTGGTTACATCAAACATGGTAGTTATTCTCTAAAGCACCACAATGGTAGCCAACTCATGGTAGCCATGATACCAAAGGTCAATGTATTGTGTTCAATGTTATTTAAAGGGTGAGGATGTCTTTGTAACTCATTGTGGGATATGTCAATACTTTTGCATAGGAATGAATTGTTTAACAATCAAACAATTAAGATGTAAAATTGGATCAAAAGACTCACTAACTTCTCATTTTGTGTAATCAAAGAAGCCTTTGACAAATCTTTAAGAGACTCCAAGCAAAGTGCATTTATTGGTATTTCAAATTGCCACAAAAATTCATTGCATTACAGAGACAACAAATACACATCTATGAACTATTCACAGAATCCTTGACTTGGTTGAAGAGAAGCTCCAGAATTGCACTATTACCACAGAGTTATAGTTTGTTAAAAAACATGGCTTCTCAATGACAAGTTAAACCATTTTTTCCCCTGCATTTGTAAGATATGTGCAAGCTCTCTTGCAAATCCCACTTAATCTTGCATCACAACTACATAGCTCATGGTCAAATCGTTTTTGGCTCAAAGTGATCAAATCTAAAGACAATTCAGAAACCATAAAAAATGTCAAATTATATGATTGTTAATCCAATAGCACCTGCACCAAGGATCTCTAAGAAAACAATTCAGAATCTGATCTAAAACTCTACATATGATAAGAGCAGCTCCACTGTCTGCAATATAATGACCTTTACACACTATTTTGAATGCAGTACAACTTTTGAGTGGTGTGAAACTGAGTTTGGAGTTTGGACATGCAAAAATATGCACATCATACGATGCTGTCCAAAAGGGCAAGTAAAATGAAATGACTACTTTTGATTATTCCAGGTGGTGACATTTATAATGGTTGATGCAGATCGCAGCATTTATAATGATTGACCCAGGTAGGCTAAGTGATCTTTCAATAGTCTCTTGTATTACATTTTCCAATTTTCCATGTTTATGGGTGAGGATTGAGAAAATATTTAACATTCTATGTTGGATGTAGTAAACATTATTAGAGGCCCAGATGCAGTTGTGGGTGCTCTACAATGTTGGGCCTCATTCCCCATACTTGGAGACTTCATGCACCGACATGGCCAACAGTCTCCCAATTGCAAAATGTTGCAACTAATGACCAAATGAGCATATCAGATGCTAGTAGTAGTGATGGCATAATCTTTATGCAATTGAATAAAGGTTACACTAAAAAGAGGTTTTGTTTCAGTTGATATTTTTGAATGTAGGGTAACACTTGAGGAGTGGGGCTTTCCCAAAGTAAGTTCCCACCAGAGGCCAGCCAAGGGTGATCACTCCTGGAATGCCTTGCTCCAAGGGCATTACCCAGTGTAAAAACCTTTCAAAAACTTTTTCTCTGTGATCATGGGCAAAAGTAAAGAGTTGGGCAATTTGCTTTTTGAACTGCCCACCTCCTTGCAAACAAAAGATTGCAATCTGGAAGTTCACCTCCAGATACACTAGCAACTTTCCGTTAGGTTTTTATGAGACCCTACTTGCAAAAGACACATCAGGGATACCACCTTTTTCATTGTAACATCCTACCGACAGTAGAGTGGCTTGGCAGATAAATCTTACATTGTGTTTTCAAAATGCACCACCAAATTTCTACAAAATCTTTGAAGTCCCATCTTGGGTCATGAGCATTGGAGTCAATTCATTTCAATCTACAAGGCTGTTTCCTGTGACAACAATATTCCTCTTAATTTTGTTGCTGCAACCAACATGGCAGGCTGTGACGGATTTAACTGCCTTGAGATTTCCATTACACCACCTGCATCATCTGCATCACCTAGGCTGACCGAGGCTAGTTTCAAGTGGTCTCTCTTAGCTTCAAGACTCTTGGCAAAAGTGTAAAACTAGTAAGCAGAAGCAACCTACTCCTTAACAAGACATACTAGCTGCATAACAAATAGAGAGTTATTGCCAGAAAATCAGGAGAACAGAAAATGACCACAATTTCTGGAATTTTTTTATGATCAGCCATAACACCACAAAGCTACAATCACAACATCTACACTGCCAACAAATGTGCTGATCTATGCCAACTTCTGTGCTGGCCACTTCATTGAACAACATGCACACTGTCAACAATGGCACCAGTATATGCCAATCTCTGTGCTGGTGACTTCATGAGAATTAATCATGTGCACAGCTTATGGAAAGTGCCATTAGCATATAATTCTGTACACCTTATCCTCCTGCAGCCTGGTAGCCACTTTCTTCACCGGATTGGATGATACTGACCACCCATTCGCTTTGGTGGCAGTTTGCGTAATATATAGAGAACAAGGGCTGATGGAATTATCTCCACAAGCTGCTCCAAACACACCCAACCAACCAAAATAAGTAGGTATTTCTAAACTTCCCACATCTTGAACTCTTCACAACAACCCATAGTGTACCTCAATGTTGCATACAGTTTGCAGGAAACAGTGTTGTGGACCCAATGCAACTATCCTATGTTGTAAGTAATCCACAAGATTCTGCAGGAAACCTGTGATCGCCATAGTCATTTTAGGGCTTCTCACCATGTAATATATAGCATTCAATATTGGATGATAAAGAACATCCAAATCTGCTCCCTTGTAGAAAACAGAAAATGCCATCTGCAATTTTGCATGGTTGATCAGATACTGTGATACTGCTTCAGAAAACACACTATGCCAATACCAGAGAACAACCAGATACCATGCAAATCTCAAATTGAGCACATCTCAGCAATGAACCAGCAAACTAACCATTATAGATATGCACATGCATACAAGCTCCACCTGCAACCTCCAGGATATAAGACACTAAGTGCTTGGAGAACTTACTATGACAGATCTAATGGTGAAGCAGGTGAAGCAAATTGCTGTAACACAGCCAACCTGCAAAAGGACACTTCAGTATGTCATTACGGCACACTACATGCTAACTACACAATGAATAAAATACATGCTTCCAAACAGAAAACCATCATGCCAATTGTTTCCTTGTGGCAGGATTAAGAATGGATCAGGGCCCAGGGGCCCAGGTAAGTTGGACAAACCTCCCGAAGCTTCTTTCGGCGACCTTTTGACTCAATGGGGAAGCGCCTTAGCATAAGAAAGAGCCTGCATTTGCAACACCAAGGAAAGTGATGTTGGCACATCTCAACATACAAAAGATGACATATATACAAGTGCCCTATCAAGATGGAGCAAAAGAACTTTGACTGAAGAGTACTGAAAATGGTACACCATATATGTTAGCAATGACAGTTCCATCCAACATCAGAGAGAGTAGAGGTCACACCTTCCTCCATAAAGCAAAAATCCAAATGCTGCCACTAGTGACACAACTGCCACCACCAATACCCATGCATGCTCATGATCCAGGACATCACTCAACATGTACCAAAACTTGCACAATTAACCACAATTGCAAACTATAAAGTCAACTATCCTGGAGGATTGATCACGTCACTCTTAAGCAGTAAATCTGACATCTAGTCCTGTTTGAGAAACAAGGAAGAAACTGCATACCAGCAAAGAAAATTTTTGCCACAGTGAGGACCACTGAGATTGGTGACCACCACAAACACACCCAGATGCAGGCCTGCAAGTTGTCAACCAAGGTATAGTGTGGATTTCACTGAACATTCAAGTGACCCATGGGAAGGTGTTGTGCAAAGTATCTTCAGCCAATATAATTTTCACAAGTATATTACCTGAATGACATAGATGACTGCATTTGTGATCAAAAAGGCTGGTCGGAGATTATCTGTAGGGAGACTACGTGCCTGTTCACCCAGACACCAACCTGACGTTAGATCAAAACAAGTAGACTGTGTACCCAAATGCTTATAGCAATGCTGATATGTGATAGAACAGCAACTATACCTGCTGGTATACTGATCTGATCCTGAGTTTCATATGCAAGTTACAAGATTCATCTTAACTGGTTGAGCTGCAAAAGAAACCAAGCAATTTTGACCACAGAAAACTAATAACCACAAAGCATGGTTGTACCTGGTGGTAAATTTCAGCCCAAAACAGAACCAGTAGGGTATATGTGGTGAAGAATAGAAGGCCTGGTAAGTCCAGGAGGACGTGCTGTAAAACCTGAGGAGCAACAACATGCATTCAGTCAATGCCAATCCATTTGGCAAGAAATCTTTGCAATTCAGTAAGAAAATCTTGGGTCTGACAACTCCTATGTCACAAGGAGGAAAGTCACATGTGGTACTGTACCTCAGGAGATAGTGCCTGCACATTTTCTCGGAAGCAAAAGACTGCTGCTCGCACTGCACCAAAGCAATACAGAAAAATTAAGGAAAATCCTAATCTGCTCCCAGAATACAACACAAAAATAAGCATCTGCATAATAAGAGTGTGGCACCATAGCTTACCTCCATTAACAATGAAATTCAAGAGATGAAACACCTTCTGAGTGGTCCAGCCATACTCAGGGACCCGGAGCTCTATACGAATCAGTTGAATCTGTAAACAACAATTTGTAAGTTACTGGGAAAAGAGAACTCTCAGGTTGTTGAGAGTGATATTGAGATCACTTTCAACAAATTCAAACAGCACAAATGCAAGGGATTAAAGCTAAACTTCTGAAAGCAGCCACATATAGACATGTTCAATCTCCACATACTGAGACATAACAACCATATGCACAGTGAAATACTGCAGCAGGCATCAATTCATGACAAGGTAGCAGTAACTCATTCACATTTTTCTGAAACCTGACCGGAGGAATCACAAAGCTGGGATGTGTGTGTAATCTCTGCCCTGGTCAGACAATCCCTAAATCTCTGAGACCATCATGCACAAGGCACTACAAAACCTAGAACTAAAACCCTAATTTTGAAAACCGGAAAAAGAATGCAAAATCTGACACAGCATAAGCGACACTGCACAGGTGAGGACGGTTCAGTCTAGCCAGCCCCCCCGCTGGCCGGCCGGCCCCAAGGAAGCAGTGTGTTGGGAGAAAGGAAGACGAGTATGGAACAAGGAAAAAGAATAGTGAATCGAGCAATGATCGATCATGAAGAATATTGATGATCATCATGCTGATCATGAGCAGCATCGTAATGCTGATGCTATTAGTAATGTGGGTAGAGGTGGCTTACGAGCGCAACGAGAGCGATGACGGCGTAAGCAATCGCAAGACCAAGGAAGATGTGTTCTTGCCAGGCCGTAGAAGCGTTCACCCTTCGCCACCAATCCGCGATTCCTTGCATTCCGGCCTCCATCATTGCTGTCGAGGCCCCCATCATCTGTGCGTACACTCGTGCAAACAAATCCTTGCGCTTTCAACACCGTGACCCCGTCCCCTTCTTGCCAGTTCTTTCTTTCTTTCTTTCTTCTTCTTCCTCTTCTGTGTCCCCTTTGCGCCAAACCCAGTCTCTGCCGCCTGGCGGTATAACGCCTTGCCACCTGTGCCGCCCGACCTCCACCGCCCTGCCACGCTCCGGGGCTCCAGACCACTCTGCTTCTCTGGCGTGGGTACCAGTATAGATATATTCAGAATATAGATACCTAAGTAGATACCCGTATAGATATCTGCCTAAAAGATGCTTTTTAAAGATTCTGATTCTTGGCTGCTACCCACCAGTTTTATTTTATTTTATTTTATTTCTTATTATTATCATTATTATTTTCTTCAACTTTGTGATGTAGGCAAGGTGGCGATCATAGGAAGCCAAATATCAAATGATAATTTCTAAAAATGTCCTTATATATTTTTGGTCATCTACTTAGGCCACGTACAGAAATCTGAGGATATTTTTAAATTATTTTTGACTTTGGGTGATTTTTTCTTTTCAAAAAATCATTGAATATGCACCCAGAAAATCCTAAATATCACAATGATACGAAATTTCAAATTTTGCACAAAAAAAACATTGGGTCCCCACATAATGGAATCCATTGATTTTTTAATAATATGGTCATTTGATATTTTTAACTTGTAGGTTTTGGTTTAGGGGGAATATGGATTATTGTAATTCCTTTTTATTAGAGCATTCATTTTCCCACTAAAAATTAGTGGGAATTTTGGTTTATTTATAGGTAAAATGGTTGCCTTATAGTAGAGCAATTTTATTGCATCCAAGAGAGGGAGGGCATTTGGCTCTCATGTGTAAAATGTTGTCACATAACATTTAATGACATCAATAGATCAGATAACATTTATTAAAAGTTTCAAAATTGAAAACAACACCAGGCATATTTCATAGGATAATAGTGCTCATTAACTGCTCATGGATGAAGTTCATTTAGTAATGTCTATTTTACAATGAATGAAGTTTATTCATCATCACTTAATTTGATGATGTTCATGATAAAATTCAGTTGTGAATATTGAATTTTCATCCATAATTTAAATACATTCATCATCATTTAACTCATTATTGGTGAATCATATTCCTCTATGAATGTCATATTCTGTTTGAAATGAATGAAATTCATCCATCAATAACTCATTTCATCCACCAATGAAGAAGTTGCTTGAAAAGGCTTATTGGACAATGGATGGACGTTATGGAAGCTTGGTTGACTAAACTCTTCAAACCAATATAAATAAAAGTAGTGTAATCCATTGCTCTCAATTTCATCAACCTAAGGTAGGACCTTACATTGGAATTTCATAAACCCTAAACCTCGGCACAATCAGGCACATGCCATAACCTAATGAGTTTCATGATTTGCAATATGGGCATGTGGATTTTGAACAGTGGTTAGGTCGGTTAGACACCAGGATACCTGTCCATCCTGTTCATTGTGCCTTCTTGTAAGGGGACTACTTAAAAAGAGGCAGAAAAGATTACATGTAGGGTAAAGCCTGGCCTTGGGCATGGGCTTTGCCAGAATAAGGGCCCATGCCAGGCAGAGGAGAGAGAGAGCAAGCCTGATTGATTTTGGTAAAGTTCATGGCTGAGGGTTTGTAAAGATACCAAGTGTTAAGACCATGCTCAATTTTTGAAAAGCCTTGTTCTCGTGATACTTGAGAAGTAAGTATCTGATCAGATACTTGAGTATTTGGGGAAAGAATCAACATGGGACATTTTGGAGATGGAATGCCCATGCATATGGGCGCTTTGTTTTCTGAAATGTTTCACAAGTTTTTATGCCCCACAATGTGCTCTCTAAATTCACTAGAAAATTGCAAGGAGGTCTTTACCAGTGTTAGCCAGTTCCGATTTTTGGCCAGTTTTAATTCCAGTTCCTGATCTGTGGTTACAAGGTGCTCAAACTAAAGGTTCGAAATTCTGATTAATTTTTTTAATTTTTGGGGTAACTGGAATTGAAACCAAAATCAACCCCAACACCTGCCTTATCCAGGTTAATGTTCTGAATTCTTGTAATTTTTTTTCTTTAAATTTTTTTTTTTTTTTTTCCTGTATGGCCACCTTAAACATGTTGTGCCAGTTCAAGAAAATAATTTGGTTTTGAGATCTGCATAGACAAGTAGAACCAAATCCAATTGGAACCAAACTCACTTACAGATTTCTTTTTTAAAACTTGGAAGGGGGGGGGTCTTGAAATGTGAAGAACCGGGTCCAGAACCAGACCAGAAATAAATTAATAAATAAATAAATAATACCCAGAAAGGGAATAGGAGAAAAGAAAAAGAAAGAAAGGATCAAAGTTTAAACAAAAGACCACATCTGAAAACACAGAACACACAATGGGACGAATTGTCAGATGAAAAAACAAAACTTCCTCAGGAGGGAAATTTCGCTTTGTAAAGCCATTCTCCCTAGTGTCAAAAAAACTGCCGAGAGCTTCTTTACTTAAGAAAATGAACGTTAGTAATTTCAACTTTGAACACTAATCCAAATTATTCAATAGTTAATTAATTAATAAATAATAAATTAGGTACACTAATCCAATAATTAGTAGGAAATTTGCGAATTAGCAGAAAAAGGACAAATTGCTTGCCACTGGTGGCTCCAGCTGTCCAGACGAAGTTCCTTCTAGAACTTGTTCGTTTAAGGGTGGCTACAAGAAAATCAGCGACGGCAGAGACAAATGAACGGACGCGGAAAAGCAATCCCCCCCTTTGAGGAAGCCCTTATCTGAAAAGCACCAAACCTGGTGCCTGCTTCTGCGAGCGTTTTCTTTGTGGCTTCCATTATTACACTTCCCTTCCAGAAGTCTTTCATTTTTATTTTTATTTCTTCTAATTTTTTTTCCTTTGTTTCATTTCAGTTTGCGAGTAGGGAATTGAGATCATATTTGAGGTTCAGTCGAGGATTTTTCAAATAAAATTTATAAAGAAATTCTCTGAGAGAAGCTCTATGAATTCTGCACTAGCAGCTCCAGTGCATAATTGGCAAGCAGCACACAAGATTTCGTCATGGCCTCCTTCCTGCTGCGGCCAAAGGATTCAGAAGAAGAACCGTAAGAACCATGCGTTGAAGCGATCCATTGGCAGAGGAGTAGTCACCACAACAACCGCAACAGCAACAGCAACGCTTACGTCGTCTAGTTTGTGGGGAGCATCAGTGCGGAGAGCCCAAGAAGATGACGAGAACGTTGACGGAGGAGGAGATTCTTGGGAGAGGAGATGTCATATGTGTACAAGGAGGAGTGTTTCTGTTGGTGTTGCAGAGGCGGTTCGTGCCGCTGGACCTGATTCAACTGGTGATGCGTTTGGTAAGTCCGTATGATAGAAATTCCAGGATATTGCTGTTGTTGACCAAAGGAACAAAGCAATTATGCGGCACTTGTAGAGCGTTTCCATATTGTTCTCTGTCAGCGTCTGGGCAGAGTGATGCTCAAGTGTTGCATCCAAAATCGAGTCTCCTCTCATCTGCAGCATTATGTACAGTAACTGTAGCAATGCCTCTCTTCAGGCTGTGCTAGTTTCCAGCAGTTTCCGTGAATCAGAACATGATGAACTTTCGCAGCCACAATCCTCTTCTGGTTTTGCAATCATGTCAGCCGTGATGACGGCTTCTTCAAGACATTTTGCAGGTATCTTGTGGAAAGAGTAAGGGATGTTTGGGGGTAACGGATGGTGATGATTTTGTTCTTCTTTGGCTGAATACTAGGTGTTACAAAAGGTGTTACAGTAGACAGGAATGGTGCAACCTCAAGCAACGCTCTCCTTGTGGCGGACCGAAGCCTCAGCAGCCCCTTCACAGGTGGGGCTTACGATTTCCGACGAGCAACAGAGCCCCTTACTCCTACGCCCCTTCAAGCCGCCAAGACGATTGTTCTCGTGAGACATGGTTTAAGCTCTTGGAACGAAGAAGGTCGCGTACAGGTATTTCTTCTTTTTCTTCTTCAACGCCTTGAGTTTCTAGCAAGAAGTTTCTTTCTGTAGACCGGCAATCGAGAAATTCTCTAGACTTGAGTTCTTGTTGATTACACTCTCAGATACTTCCCTTGAGTGGCAGTTCGAAGTCCAAATTGCCAGGAAAATGAAGGAATGTAACCCTCCCTCTGCTTCTGGTGCTCACAATCACAGTAATTGATGTATGAATCATTGGCAGGGGAGTTCTGACCTCTCACTCCTCTCAGAAAAAGGAAAAGCTCAAGCACAGCAAGTCAGAGAGGCAATTATGCACATGAAGTTTGAAAAATGTTTTGCCAGCCCAATTTCACGAGCAAAGGTAAACAGGTTCATCATCATCATCTACACAAGGCCATGTTTTTTTTCCCAAAGTCCCAACATCCCTAGTCCACTTTCTCTCATGTCTCTCTTGCCCTCTTGTTATGTCCAGACTGGAAGCACATTCATGTGGTGAGAATGCTAACAGTCAGCAATATCTTAGGAGAGGAGATTCTCTAGGTCTCCTAGGTCTCCTGGTTCTCCTATTGCTTGTGCAGTATGCTTTATTGTTATGAATCTCAATATGATTGCATCAAGGGAATACATCAATTGAGTTGACTTTCTTTGCAGACAAGTGCAGAAATTATATGGGAGGGAAGGGATGAACCTCTTATATTTCTAGACACACTTAGGGAGGCCAATCTCATGGTTCTGGAGGGGATGAGGAATGGTAAGCTTCTCACCTTTCTTCCTTCCTTCCTTCCATGAGCTTTTTAGTAAGCAGCTTGTAACACATGCAGAGATCCAGACCATCAGATTTATGATCCATTTGGCTTCTTGGGTTGTTCCTTGAAGTTAGATCCTTTGCCTGCAAAATCTTGGTTACCATTATTAGCCCTCTGCTTGACTCAGCACTAAGGTTCCACCTGTCCAAATCCTGCCTTTAGCTTTATTGAATTGAGGACTCTCCAATTAAGAGCATGTATTATACACTACTTGTTTGCAGTTGATGCCAAGGAGCAGTATCCAGAGCTGTACAGGGCATGGAGGGAGGACCCCAAAAATTTTAATGTGAATGGTGTGTATCCTGTTGTGGATCTCTGGGACAAAGCTAGAAATGCATGGGAGGACATTTTGGCAGGACAGGTAACACAATGGACCATTTACTTCTCCCTCTTGGGCAAGTGGGGCTTTGCATATCAATTGTGTAGTTTGAATTTGTGTGTGACAAGCCTACCCTCACAAACTTGTTGTAGCTTGAATGAGGATACTATTGACTTTTTTCTATTAGCTACTTCTCTTGAGTGCTAGCCAGCATCATGACTGAGTCTTCCTGATGTATCTGGAAATTGGATAGGAACTCAGGACAAAAAATTTGTGTAATGGTTTGCCTATGTTTTGGGTGGATTATTATGTACTCCCCTACACCCACTGTTAGAAGCTGATGAAGTCAGTGGGTAGTTGTGGCAACTTGTCGCTGCTATTCATGATGAAGGTGAATGGTCTGACACCTTGTGAGTGACTCCCATAAGGTTATGACTGCACTCATCATTGTTTTATGTTCAAATTGTTGTTGAGGAGATTTCTCTGCAATTTCATAGATATGTGTGTGACAAGCAAAGAGAAAACCATGTACATAATATGTGTGCTTGTGTTGAGGTGTAGGGTGAGCTAGTGCTGGTGGTAACTCACAAGTCAATATTGCGAGCACTTATCTGCACAGCCCTAGGCATGGGCCCTGACAGGTGAGAAATTTCTGTATATAGATGGTCTTCACTAGAGAAAACTCTATTCATATGGTATGAGTGGCAATCAATGAAGAATGGGTGTTGCTGAAACGAAGCTGAAATACTTCATGTTCTAGGTATACTGAACTGTGTTGCCAACTATCTTGACACTAGAACCTATATTGTCTGAGCAGGTTTCGAGCCATTGATGTGCACAATGCAGGCATGTCCACATTCACAGTGAACACACGAGGGGAGCCAATGCTTCAGAGTCTTAACATGACAGCGCATCTGCATGTGGATGGTGTACATTATTTGCATAAGGGTGGAGTGGAACTTGAATTTTCTAGGTCATGCTGAGCATACTAAAATTGGAAATTCTTTTGGTTGCCTACACATGATTTGTACACTAACATCTCATTGCCCCATATCTCATAGGGTAGTTAGTAATCTTGCTGACAAAGCAGTGTCAAATTCATGATGGACTCATGTTTACATTTGACTAATGATTCTTAGTTCTGTAGAGTTGTGAGGATTGTAATCACAGTTGCAAGGAAAGGTGAGATTCTTGATGAGAAGTTGTAAACATATTCTGGAGAATATCTAAAATCTTTTGACTAAATCTTTTGAAAATACATCATTGTCAATGAAAGCAAGGCGCGAAGCATACCACTAAGTTTGTAGGGGTAAACAATGGGGATGGAGACCACATCCAACAGAGTGAATAAAATTGGCAGGAGCTAGGTGCAAGCTGTGAGCACAGACACAAATTTGGTGAGCAATGAGACATAATTCTTTGTTGAAATGGGGGTCAAGGTACATGGTACACGTTTCCACAATAGCTTATTGCAGAATATGGTTTGGTTAATTATAGGGTTTCATGAGCTTTGAATCTTGAGAGTATCAACTTACATTTCATGTTGATTTTTTCCTCTTGTTGGGGGGTGGGGGTCCATTTTTAAGCAAGACTTTTTGATGCTGAAAAACATAATGAATAGACTGGAGTTTCTGGGGATTTTTTTTCCAGAATACATAATTGGGCAAGCTTTGAATGCTTGTCAAAGTTTACCAGTATCATAGTTTTAATTGTTTTTAGAATTTGGTTTTTTGTCAATAATTGCCAATTAGCCAAAAAACAACAATATTGGTCACAAACAACATATTGTTTACAACCCTTTGCTAAAGAAGATTACTATTTAGAGGGATTCCCTCCTTGATCAACACAAACAAGTTTTTCGTTTTTAGAATGAACTCCTGATTTTGAACTTGATGATAGTGTCATTAGTGTAGGGTAAAACCCTAGGGTGGAGGAGCTCCCAAGGAGTTTAGGACAAGGTTAGGGAAGTCCAGCTCCACATTTTGGGAATGTCCCCCACCCATGGGCCTCAGCTATTGTAAAGCATGAGGTGAACAGGCAAACCTTGTCAAGAACCTAAACATTATCGCAAGGTGTAGGAGGGAGGAGGGTTCTTATGACTACTCCTTAAGAGTGGGAGTAGTCTTACACCTATAGGTAGGCATAATTGCCCTCCCAACCTTGAGTAGGTGGAAGATCCCTCCTCTTTTCTAAGAGGGATATTCATGGATATAAAGTGCTCTTCAAAGACAGCAGGAAATTCAGCTGCAGGCTGCTGGGAGCCTGAATAAGGCCTCCCCTGGTTTTTGTGGACTAGAGAATATGCCCCCTAGCCTGAATTGGCCTCCCCTGATTTTAACCTACTTGAGAATGTGCTCCCTAGCCTGAATAAGGCCTCCCCTGGTTTTTATGGACTCGAGAATGTGCCCCCTAGTGTGTACATTCTGCACCTTAGTAAGTCTGGGCGAGTACGCTGACCCCTAGTTGCGCCTTTGCTGGAGTAAATAGTGGGTCATGCCCTAAAGGAACCCTACGGGCAGAATGTGCACAATGAGACACCTTCACTGGTGTAAAGGCTTTTTTGGGACACTCATTTTAAATCATCTTTTTAGTTCTTTCCAAAAATTTCATGTCCCTCAAAATTGACACTTCATTCAAGAAGGTCAAATTTTGCAATCTAAGATGCTTGGAAGTGGCAACATCTGTGTTCAAAATTCTTTTTGGACATAGGATTGCTGACTGTCTCTTAGGATTTGAGTTTGTGTCCCAATTGTGTTGTATTGCACTGTACTTTTAGTAGTTTTTTATGGACTTTAGTTTGAAATATTTTGCTACTTTTTGCTAAGTGGATGGTCATAATTTGTGAGTTGTATAGTAGAGATCTGAGGCTACAGTATTAGGGTTTGGTTTTTGTTTTGTAGTTGGGGTTATGTACCATATAAAAACCAGTTGATTGGATGCCACAAACAAATGTGTCAGCATGGATGGTCATAATTGTAGTCAGATTGGATGAAAGTTCAATTTTTTAGTATTTACTTTATTTTTTAGACTCACTATGGTCACCATGATGACCATCCCACCTTTGTCCATGCGCCCCCACAATAGAGGCTTGCAAAGAATATCCACTGATTGCATATATTTGGAAGTTAAGAAAGTGTTGTCATTGAATTTTGCGTGAAACAATCTAATTGGATCCAATTTTAAGTGCAAATGTTCATACTGTATTGGACATTTTGACCCAAATTATTTATTTCACATTGATGTTCTTTCATCAAAATCAGCGAATATTCTTAGAACTTGAAAAATGATGAAATTGAAATAATAGATCAAAATATTACAAATATCTAATTGGTGGAAAACAAATTTTCAACCCTTAGAAACATAGCCCTAGTAAGGTAGGAAACATGGAATAAACCAGTGTTGGGTCATATGTTAGATCATTCCCCAATGCACATGAGAAATCATAACAAAATGGATTAGACAGACTTCCAATGATAGAAGATCAACAATTGACCTTAAAGTCTAGGAACAAATCCTTCTTCAAAATTGGGTTTTAAGGCATTTGACATTGGATAGATCATCAACATTACAAATGATAGAAGTCCTTAATGCACATGTGAGATATGATAACAAAATGGTTGAATTTTTGGAAAAGGATTATGCTATGATCATCAATCACAGCTATGTGATGGACCTTCATAGGCTTCAAAGGTCCATCACATAACACGAGCGTAACTAGGCCTTTTTTTTATGTTGAAAATGAGTCGATCTAAATTCTCAATCTCAAGCCTAGATTGTCTCAAGTTAGTGATGACATTGGCAACATTGAAAATCCACTTTATTTTTATTTATGATCCCATTAAACCAAAGACTTGATGAACAAGGAAAAAAACATGCAAAAATTGCACAACATGTTTGCCCACCAAATTAAAAGGTTTTCAATTTCTGCTAATCATACTACCAATCATCAATACAATTGCAACTTATTCTTCAATGTGGACATGATTGTATCATCATTTGATACGATCTGCCCAAAAAAAAGTCATCATATTCAACTACTATCGATTCTACTACTTCCCTAGTAAGGTTCAAATGAAAAAACACTTATAATAAAAAGGGCACACAATATTAACATCATATTCAATCACATTTAGAATAGCATGTGCATGGCCCACAAAATCATGTATAACCTTCATGTTCTTGAAGCAGGGTTTAAGCATGATGGTCAACATGTTATGAGTTTTAATTTGTTTATAAGTTGAAGCAAATGCCAAAAATGGGGATAAAATATTGATGACTTATGTCATCATCCTTAGTTTGAACTATTGCAACTTTGAATCAAAGTCCCCCTAAATCAACGGTTGATTTAAAGCTTGGATCCTAACCACATCAATTTTCATGGCAATGCATAAGGTGAAGGTAGAATAAAGTGCATCTAACAACAACCAATATCTAACACTTTGATTCAAGACACAAACTTTCACAATAGGAAGGAATGTATCTATAATGGTTTGAACAATTGCCCAAGTCCGAAATACCAGCATTGTAGAAGATAAATGAATAGCATGTTGCCATTTGTAGTAAATTAAAATAACATTCCAATACTCCAATGTTTCACGAAATAGGATCACTCAAAAAGCAAGCCATGTTTCCACTGGAGTTTTCAACATCTTGGCAAGCAATCTTCCAACAATACAAGACTCTTTCCACTCCTATCACTCCTTACTAAAAAAATTTATCCAAATAATGGTTTTTTGTAATGAAGATTGAGTTTTTTTTAAGCTAACTTCTAAAAAACCAACATAAACATTATTGTCATTAGTAACATATTGGGCTACCTTTGACATGGCATGCCCAAAACATGACCCTACAAATGGGCATGTTTGTTGAAGGGTAAAACAAGAAACAATAAAAGTTAATGCAAAAATCAAAGTGTTTAAATTAGACCTTTCATCTTTGACATATTCAATTACTTTGTCAAGTAAACCAAAGGAGTCCAACAAAAGATTTTACATGGTTTGCCATTGCTACTCTTGCAGTGTTATGTACTTCAAAAACCCTAATTGTCACATGACAAGGCTCCCATGAAGTGTTGATGAAACTCACAATAATAGCAAAGGTATCAAAGCCCACACGAAACATCCAAAGGTCAAATGAACAAAATGCAAGGGTTGGGATGACACATATTTCCTTAGTTTTCTCCACCATATATGGGAGCATTTTAATCACCATTTGGTGGCAGGTTGGAAACTATACACACCCACATTATCAAAAACCAAATGTCATACCCATGGATTTTCAACATAAGATAAAGGTTAGTAACCCTTTGCAACATAAAAAACCAAGTCCTCCAAAAAGGCTTATTATAAAGGATTTGATTTGTGGTAAGGCCATTGGTTGCCAAAAAAGTCTATGATTTGAGAAGGAGGGACAATTTTCCTCTTCTTTGACCCCTATTTTTCACTTTGGGTTTCTATAACCCTTTGCAACAAAAACAATCCCCATTTTTTGTACAAATCTAGATGGTCATGACAAGCATGTTTTTTCAAAACACTTATGTCATGGTTCTTGTTGTAGTTGACAAATCCTTTATGTTTTCCTTGAGCATCAAGGAGCTCCAATTGAGTAGGGTGACAAACAAAACAATGCATCATATGTGGGTTACAAATGTTCATTGTTGCACCATCATTCACCATAAAAAATGCCCAATAGGTTGATGTTTGATGACTAGGAAATCATAGATTTCTATTCGCTACCAACTTTGGAATAAAGATCTCCCAAGTTACATCTATGTCAACATTTGATGCTTCTTGTGATCCAAGTTCAATTTCAAATTGAAACATAAAATCGATATCACCTTCATCATATGAAACAGTTGTTATAGGTTGTGTGGCACTTGTGGATGCCATTGTAAACAACCTTATATGTCAAGCTTTCCTTTATTTGTTGTTATGTGCAAAAAACAAAAAGGACATAAAATTCAAATATGTATGGGAATTCAATGGCATCAACTCAATCATAAAGATTTATTGGAAGTTGTTACTACATGGCAAAAACCTTGTTGTTATTGTTTGCAAAGTAAAAAAGACATAAAACTTACACATGCATGGGAACTCAATGGCATTTCATCCATCACAAAGACTTACTAGAAGCTACAAATGTTACATGGCAAAAACATTACTACTATGTTTGCAAAAAAATTATAGAGTTTACTTAATAAGAAACTCAATGGAATTTTATCCATCACAGAAACCTAATACTAGAAGCACTACTACATGGCAAAATCCTTATTGATGTAAAAAACTAATGAAAGAGAAGTGATGGATAAAGAAAAACTTACTTGCAACTTGTAGGACACACAAGATGACCGCCACGATGACCACCTTGATGACCCACAATAACACCTAATGTTTTATTACAACAAAAAGTGTTGTAGCACATGGTAGTTTTGTTACAATGACTATTGTGATGACCACAATGACAATGCTTGAGTTCTACTGCAATAATAAAAGGTTGTAACACACAGTGAACACACCTATATTTTGTTGACTTGAAAAAAATTGTAGCACAACAAGCTACCACACAATGTGATGCCAAGCACGATGGCATAAAGCAAAAACGTTCATCATGCAAAAAAAAAAAAAAAAAAAAAAAAAAAAAAAACAAAAAAAAAA